>Ga0209420_1000100_pt1 | contig 55306 bp, 47 predicted proteins | sample BlaSpr_A8_OM1_O1_FD_187972 | JGI IMG/M metagenome (GOLD analysis project Ga0209420, IMG submission 187972) | Forest soil microbial communities from Thunder Bay, Ontario, Canada - Black Spruce, Ontario site 2_A8_OM1_O1 (SPAdes) (version 2) | ecosystem: Environmental > Terrestrial > Soil > Boreal... | reverse complement strand
CGCGAATAACTTTCGAGTTGAAGGGACTGACCGTGCCCTCGCCGAGCACGACCCCCGCGCTGCCAAATGCTTCGGCTGAGCGCAGAATTGTGCCCAGGTTGCCTGGGTCCTGCAGTCTGGCCAACACAACGATGGGGCCTAACTGCAACCGCTCCTGCTCAATGACATCGTCGAGCGAGTATTCTTTGAAGCGCACCAATGCAGCCACACCCTGAGGCGATTCGCTGGGCACGAGGCTGTCGAATAATTTGTCGGGAAGCAGCAGGGTTTCGACCTGGGAGCCGATCTGCGGCAGCAAACGCTCTGCCAGGTCTTGTGCCGAGTCGCGAAAGAACACAGCGCTAAAGCGCAGGCCGCTGCGGATGGCTTCTTCCACGATGCGCAGGCCTTCGATGGCGCAGTCTCCGCCTTCGGTAAGTTCCGCGTGCGAAAACGCCTGACGGAGTTGCTTGACCAGCGAGTTGTGGCGTCCCTCAACGCGGTGCAGTCTGTGCTGCACACTGAGCACGGTTTCTGATTGCGTTTTCATCCGGATATTCGATGCGAAAGTTGCACTGTCTTCACCGCTGAATATCACTGCTGATCTTCACTGCATGATACGCCGCCCACCCGTCTTGCGGCCCTTTGACGTATTATGGTAGGTTCCACGGACAAAATATTCCAGGCGGAATCAATGCAGGAAGGGAGCGCTGTGCGCGCCGAAATCCTAAAAATTAATTGTGAGACTCCGGAGAGTTCACTGGTAAAGTACGCCGCCGATCAGATTCGCGCCGGCGAAGTGCTGGGCATGCCGACGGATACCTTTTACGGCCTAGCAGCCGATCCATTCAACCTTCGCGCGGTTGACCGCGTGTACGACATCAAGACTCGCTCGCGGCACAAACCATTGTCACTGCTGATCGAAAGCGTGGATCAGGCGGAAGAGCTGGCGAAGTCGTTGCCTGAAGAATTTTACGCACTGGCGCGGCAATACTGGCCGGGACCACTGACCATCATCGTGAAAGCCGGATCGCGTCTGCCGCTGAAAGTGACCGCCAACACTGGCAACGTCGCCCTGCGCGTGCCGAATGCCAAGATTCCGCTGGCGGTGGTTGTGGCTGCGGCGATTCCTATCACCGCCACCTCGGCCAATCTGAGCGGAGCTTCGGAATGTACCAGCGCCGAGCAGGTGCGCGACCAGTTGCAGGGCCGCATCAGCATTATCGTGGACGGCGGAACTTCCCCGCGTGACGTCGCTTCCACCATCATTGACCTTACCGACGAAGGGGCGCGCTGGCGCGTCATCCGCGAAGGCGCGATCCCGGCCGGGGAAATTTCCACCTTCTTTGCCAAAGGATGACTGACGCCGAAGGATGACTGACGATTCTGGGAACCGGCATCCGCGACGCCGCTGGCTGCTGCGGCTGGAGGCCCTCGGGCTCGCCGCGTTGATTTCATTCCTTACCCTGACGGCGATTGGCATTGTGCATGAGGGAGCGCTGCAGGAAATCCACTCGGCGGATGCCATCGTTGTGTTCGGCGCAGCGGAGTATTCCGGCCGTCCCTCACCCGTGTTGCGCGCGCGGCTGGATCACGCCTTCGAGCTTTTCAAACAGGGAGTCGCCCCCGTCGTCATCGTGACCGGCGGGGCAGCTCTGGATCCCAGCTTCAGCGAAGGTGGCGTGGGCAGCGATTATCTGAAGCATCGCGGGATTCCGGAGCGCAACCTGATCGCCGAGACGCAAGGCTCCGATACAGCTCAATCGGCGGTGCGGGTGGCCGTCATCATGCACGCCAATGGACTGCGCAGCTGCGTCGCCGTCAGCGACGCGTATCACGTGTTCCGCATCAAGAGGCTGCTGGAGCACGAGGGGATAGGTCCGGTGTATGTTGCGCCCCGGCCGGACTCGCGTCCGCACAGCGCCGGGCAGCGCATGTATGCGGTCATGCGGGAAGCCAGCAGCTATTTGCTGTGGAAGTTGGGCATGTCATAGGTGGCCTTGTGAGTTTCACAGTCAGCCATCTAATTACAAACCATCCATCACAAACTATCTATTACAAACTGGCATCCCGAGCGAAGCGAGGGATCTTGGTTCTTGCCTCGATCGGCGTAATCGCTGCTGGACAATGAAACCAGGGTCCCTCGCGTCGCTCGGGATGACAAAGACAGTGGGCGACCTCTCCCAACTGGGAACCGCCTTCTACCAGCCATTTCTCTCTCGCAACGATGTGATGTGCGCCACGTGGTGGCGTCCATGCCAGGCGTACAGCGCGAGGTTCTTTTCCAGGCTCACCAAGCCCAGCTCAGGGTGGCGAAAGCTGCGCTTCCAATCCTCTGGCTCGAGCGAGCGCAGCAGGCGAACCCAGCGGTCGTGCAACGAATCCAGCATCGCCAGTGAGACTTCGACGGGAGTCGAGCGCGTGTCAGCCAACTGCGCCCAGCGATCTTCGGCGTAGGGCTTGATGGTCGGCTCCTCTTCGGTGAGAGCCAGCTTGAAGCGCACGTAGGCGTTGAGGTGGCTGTCCGGAACGTGGTGGGCGACCTGGCGCACAGTCCACCCTTCAGGGCGATAGGGTGTGTCGAGTTGTTGATCCGAAAGCCCTTTCAGCGCGGCGCGCAGATTGGCGGGAGCATGGGCGATTTCGTCGATGAACTTCTTGCTCTGCTCTTCGGGCGGTGGTCCGTCGAAGTGGAACTTGCCGATGGGATAGCGCTGGTCGGTCATTCTTGTCTCTCCAAGACGAGAGTGTTTCTTGATAGATGATTTATGGAAAGGGGAGGGTTCAAGAAGGCGAAGTCCGGATTCTTCGTTTGCCTCCTGGTTGCTCGAACGGGACGAGGGGTTTGGGGCGAGTTGAGAGGAACCCTTTCTGTAACTACAACCCCTAGGGTCTATGCGCGGCGGACCCCACCTCCTCCGGCTTCGCATTTCGATTCCCCATGCCCTAAGATTTGTGCATCCAAAGCCCTTTTCTAGGCTAAACTCCCAATTCTGGGGGGTTTATGCTCTCCACAGGGTGCGGCGGCTGCATCCTAAAGTGATCGAGGGGGACTATGGCAGCGTCAGTCTGGTCTGGACACTTAACTTTCGGCCTCATCTCCATGCCGGTGCGTTTGTTTTCCGGCGCGCGCAGCAGCGGCATCTCTTTCAACATGCTGCATCGCACGGACAAATCGCGGCTCAAGCAGCAGTACATTTGTCAATTGGAGGGCGTCGTCGTCGACCGTGCCGACATGGTCAAAGGCTACGAGTTCCGCAAGGACGAGTACATCATCATCGAGCCGGAAGAGATTAAGAAGATCGAGCCGCAGACCGCCAAGACCATGGAGATCCTGGAGTTCGTCAAGGCGGGCGACGTGGATCCCGTGTATTTCGAGTCTTCGTATTACATGCTTCCCGAAGAGGCCGGACGGCGTCCTTACGCGCTGCTCACCAAGGCGTTAGAGGAAAGCGAGTACGTTGCCATCGCCAAGATCACCATGCACAACCGCGAATACACGGTGTTCCTGCGTCCGCACGAAGGCGGGCTCATGCTGCACACCATGTACTACGCGGAAGAAGTGAAGAAGGTCGAAGGCTTCGGCGCGCCCGACGTGGAACTGAAAGACGCTGAAGTAAAAGTGGCGCACCAACTCATCGAAGCGTTGGCGGACGAATGGGATCCGGAGAAATATAAAGACAGCTTCCAGGAGAATCTGAAGAAACTGATCGAGACCAAGCTCGAGGGCGGAGAAGTCGCAGCTGTAGAGAAACCTAAGAAGCTGGCTCCCGTGATTGACTTGATGGCGGCCCTCAAGCAGAGCCTGGCGCAGATGGAAGGCAAGAAAAAGCCCGCTGCCACAGCCAAGTCAGAGGAGCCAACCGCCGCGGCAGGTGGCAAGTCCCGGCGCGGCAGATAGAGCAAGATCAGGGTCTTAGGTATCGGGTGTTAGGTCTCGGGCAAAACCCAAATGCCTGACACCCAAATGCCTAACACCCAATGCCTAACACCTAAGACCCACTTTTCGTCCCGTCCAACTTGTATTCGAAGATCTGCATCCCACCGGATCAGAGCACTGGCACAGATCGTGGCCAGCCGTTAGAATGTTTGATTCCTTGTGTAATCAGAACGTGTTACCGAACTTTTCCCTTGGGGTGCCGATGAGTCTTCGACGTGTGGGCCGATCAGCGGCCCTGGTGCTTCCCGTCCTGCTGTGGGCGGCGTGTGGCCAGGTCTACCGTCCGGTGGTTATTCCTTGCACCGAGGGTGGAATCCCTGGATGCCCGGTGGAAATCCCTCCCATCCCCGCCAATTTCCACGCTGTCTTTGCCATCAGCACTAACGCACCCAACAACCCGGGCGGAGCCCTGCAGATTGATGTCTCGGGAGACTCAATCCTCGCAGAAACTCCCACCTCGAACCCCAGTGCGCCTAACCTCGGAGTCATGCCCACGCATGCCGCTGTTCTTCCCAGCAATTCAAGAGTGTATGTCGCCAGCGTGGGTAGCGTTTCAGGAGGGACCGATGGCGTCTCCTCTTTTACTACGGCTTCCCAGTCCCCGTTCGGAAGCGGATTTGGCCCGGTAAGTTCACCTACTTTGCCGACTCAGACATCCAGCATCACGACTATCAGCGAAGCCGGCAATCTCGTGACAGTCACGCTGAATACCCCTTGGACAAATGTCGCGATTGGATATGCAATCGTCATCGCGGGCGTAGTCATTCCCGGTTGCAATGCTCCCGCCTGCAATCCCAACGCCTACGACGGCGGCTTTACCCTTACTTCAATCAACGGGGCGGGCACGACCATCCAGTATGCGAATCCTTCCGCCGGACTTCCCACTGTATCGTCCGTTGGAACTGCAACTTTCCCCCCACAGCCCGTTTTCGTCAACAGCACGCAGAACAACTTCATGTATGTGGCGAACTACAACTCCAATTCAATCTTTGCGCTCAACACTACATCCAATGCCGTCACCAACACTGCGCCCGTAGGAATTCACCCCGTCAGCATGGCTGAAACTCCGAACGCCACCAAGCTCTACGTGGCAAACCAGGGAACCAGCCAGGCGACCAGCTCCGTTACCAGCCTGAACGTCGCGGATCTATCGCTGAATACCGTCACCGGCTTTACCGGGACGAATCCCGTCTGGATCGTGGCTCGCGGCGACAGTCAGAAGATTTATGTACTAACCCAGGGTGACGGACAACTGGTCACGATCGACACTGCCACGGACACGGTTTCAAGCAGCCTGCCAGTAGGTGCCGGGGCCAACTTCATTTTCTTCGATCCCAACCTGAACCGGCTTTATGTAACGAATCCTTTAACCAGCACCGTGTACGTTTTTTCCGACACCGGCGGAGCCAACGATACCCCGGTTCAACTGGCGGCCATTTCATTCGCTGTGGGGTCGGCGCCGTGCCCCACCGGATGCTCACCCACCTCAGTGGTGGCGCTGGCGGATGGCAGCCGGTTTTACGTTGCCAGCTTGCAAGTACCTACGGGAGCGTGTCCTGACCCGACGGTGACAGGTTCCTGCATCATCCCAGGTCTCACCGTGTTTAACGCCGCTAGTCTCACCCTGCAGTATCCCAGCGCACCACCCATGACTTTGTTGAGTTATCCCTTCACGGCGGCTCAATATGCCGTCCCGCCCGTGGCCTCTTGTGTTTCGCCCGTTCTGCCCGCTCTTTATGCTCCGGGCGCCACTCGCTTCCGAATCTTCACTGCGGCATCTGTGGACAGCAGCCATGTCTACGTGAGCATATGCGACGCCGGCTATATTGCCGACATCATTACAGCCGGCAACAACACGAATGGGAACGGCGGCGGCGGAGTTCTCCCCGACACGCTGGTTACGGACCTGCCCACAGCCTTTGGCGCCGGGCCGATACAAGCGAGCGGCTATCCGGCAAACCAAAGTCCAATTTTCATGATGCCGGGACAGTAGCCGGCGCGCGGAACGGTGCTGTCATCCCGAGCGAAGCGAGGGATCCTTGTTTCCGCCTGTACCGTCAGATCAGGCCCTGGCAAACACCACGATCCTACGTTTCGCTCGTGATGACAGAAGCAGGTGAGGTTGAGCGGCGTGCGGGATGACAGGTGAGACTAAGCCGGACGACGCTAATTCCTGGCAGCCAGTTCTTCCTTTTGGGACTCTCTCGTCGCGTAGTGCGAGTCGACGTACTCATCGAGAATTGTGATGAACTCGGCGACAATGCGATCGCCCTTCAGTGTGGTGAACAGGCGTCCATCCACGTAGACCGGGGCTTTCGGTTCCTCGAATGTTCCCGGCAGCGAAATGCCGATGTTGGCATGCTTCGATTCGCCGGGCCCGTTGACCACGCAGCCCATGACGGCAAGCTTCATTTCTTCCACGCCCACATAACGGCCTTTCCAGGCAGGCATCTGCTCGCGCAGGTAGCTCTGAATCTGCTCCGCCATTTCCTGGAAGAAGGTGCTGGTAGTGCGTCCGCAGCCGGGGCACGCCGTAACCTGCGGCGTGAAGCTGCGAATCCCCATGGATTGCAAAATCTGCTGCGCCACGCGGACTTCTTCGGTGCGGTCGCCGCCGGGCGCCGGAGTCAGCGAGACGCGGATGGTGTCGCCGATGCCTTCCTGCAGCACCACACCCATGGCAGCGCTGGAGGCGACCACCCCTTTTGCCCCCATACCCGCTTCAGTCAAACCCAGGTGCAGCGGATAATCGCAGCGCGCAGCCAGCGCGCGGTAGACGTCGATCAAGTCCTGCACACCGCTGACTTTTGCGCTCAGAATGATCTGGTCGGGGCGCAGGCCGCACTTTTGCGCGAGATCGGCGGACGTCAGAGCGCTCACCACCATCGCTTCCATCGTGACTTCGCGGGCGTCTTTCGGTTCGGCAAGAGCTGAGTTCTCATCCATCATACGGGTGAGCAGGGTTTGGTCAAGCGAGCCCCAGTTCACGCCGATGCGCACCGGCTTCTGATACTTCACCGCCACTTCGATCATGGTGCGGAAATTCGAGTCGCCGGTGCGTCCAATGCTGGCGTTGCCGGGATTGATCCGGTACTTGGCGAGGTCGCGGGCGCATTCAGGATACTTGGTGAGCAGCACATGCCCGTTGTAATGGAAGTCCCCGATGATGGGAACGCGTACACCCTGTTTGTCGAGTTCCTCAACGATGCGGGGAACGGCGGCGGCAGCCTCTTCATTGTTGACGGTGACCCGCACCAGTTCCGACCCAGCGCGAGCCAGCGCGGCGCACTGTTGAACGGTCGAAGCAACGTCGGCGGTGTCGGTGTTGGTCATGGATTGCACCACAATCGGTGCATCCGAGCCGACGCGCACCCCTCCGACGACGGCGGTTACGGTTTTCCTACGGGGAATCATGGACATGGGAAACTCCATTTTAGCATGCAGAGGGAAGGCCCCCACCACATGTTGTCGCGGCGCGAGAAGCTCTGCCTCCGGCAAGCACATTAAAGATAGCCTGAGGACTATTTCTTCGTGCAGCCGCCTTCTGGTACCCTGCATGCACCATGCGACTTCCCCAGGGCCTCCTACTCCTGCTCACAGTGACCAGTTCCATCTTCGCCCAAAACCTGAAGCCCGTTGCCGATCGTCTCGCCGCCCAGAACGCGCTTTTCGAAGAGCAATACGAGACCGATCTCCGCAGCTTTCCCGAACGCGCAACTGCGTACGGCGACTACCGCTACAACGACAAGCTTGCGGACTACTCACTCGACGCCATTCTCCAGCGCCACCACACCGATGAGACTTTCCTTGCCCGGATTGAAGCCATTCCAAGCGCTGGCTTCTCCGATCAGGACCAGCTCTCCCACGATCTCCTGATTCGAGTGCTCCAGCTGCGCATCGCCGACTTCGATCTCAAAGAATACGAGATGCCAATCAATCAGCAGAATGGCATCCATACCAGCCTGGCGGATATGCCGCTGTCCATGCCCTTCGACTCGGTCAAACATTACGAGGACTACATCGCGCGCCTTCATCAGATCCCCCGCGTCCTCACCCAGACCACCGAAGTGCTTCGCGCCGGGATGAAGGACAAGCTCATGCCCGTCCGATTTCTCGCGGAGAAACTCCCCGTGCAGTGTCAGGGCATCATTGACGCAGACCCATTTCTGCTCCCGACCAAGAAGTATCCCGCGGAGATTCCGCCTGAAGACCAGAAGCGCCTGACCCAGCAGATCACCGACGCCATCTCAACTGATGTCGTTCCCGCCTACAAGACTTTCGCCACATTCCTCAGCACGGAATATGCCCCCGAAGGCCGTACCACCCTTTCCATCACCTCTCTGCGCGATGGCGAGAAGCGCTACGAAAACGACATCTACGGCCGGACCACTACCCACATGAAGCCGGATGAGATCCACCAACTCGGCCTGCGCGAGATCGCCCGCATCCAGGCCGAGATGACGGCCATCGCCAAGAAGGAAGGTTTTGCCGACCTCGCCTCTTTCCGCGCCTCACTCAAAACCAATCCCAAATACATTCCTACATCCGCGGATCAGATCCTCGACGATTTTCGCCACTACATCGCCCAGATGGAGCCGAAACTTCCCGAACTCTTCACTCTGCTCCCGAAATCGCCGGTCACCGTCGAGGCAATCCCGGCCTTTCAAGCCGCGGCTGCAACTCACTACGTCACCGGCACTCCGGATGGCAAGCGCCCCGGCCGCGTTGTTGTCGCCACGTCGAATTTTGCCGAGCGCTCGCTAATCAACGACGAAGCAATCGCTTACCACGAAGGTATTCCCGGACATCACATGCAGCTCTCAGTCCAACAGCAGCTCACCGGGATGCCAAAATTCCGTCTCCATGGTCTCGGCTTTAACGCCTATACCGAAGGCTGGGCCCTGTACGCTGAGGAACTCGGCAAAGAAGTCGGCTTTTACCAGGACCCCGTCTCCGACTACGGTCGTCTTTCCTCCGAACTTTTCCGTGCAGTGCGTCTGGTTGTCGACACCGGAATCCACTCGAAAGGATGGAGCCGCGATCAGGTCGTGGAGTTCATGCGCAAGTCCGGGGCCGTCGACGAGCCGACTATCCAGTCCGAGACCGACCGCTACATCGCGTGGCCCGCACAAGCCCTCAGTTACAAGCTGGGCCAGCTTAAGATCCGTGAACTCCGCGAACGCGCCAAGAAAGAATTGGGACCCAAGTTTGACATCCGCAAATTCCACGACGAGATGCTCGACGGCGGGACCCTCCCTCTCGATCTCCTAGAGGCCCGCACCGACAAATGGATCGCCGAGCAAAAATGAACGTTTTAATAGCGGAGGAAAGTCAGCAGGAAGACGACTCTCAGGCAAATTGGGCGCAATGCGGATACATTGCGCTTAACAGTTGCAGAAAACCGGGTTGACACTCCCGGCCGCTGAGAGCCAAATGATATCTCTAAAGAAAGGCCCTACGGCAGCCTGTCCATGGGCAGAATCTTCATCAGGTCGTTGTAGATGACCATGACGGCGAACAGCACCAGGAAAACGAATGCCGCCTGGTAGACCCGCTCCTTGATACGCAGGCTGACGTCGCGCCGCATGAGCCCTTCGATGAACAGGAACAGGATCACGCCGCCGTCCATAATCGGGATCGGCAGCAGGTTAAAGATGCCGAGGTTGAGGCTGATCCCCGCCGTCAACTCCATCAGCGGGGTCCAGCCTTTTTGTTGCGCCGCGTAGCCCGCATCCTGTGCGATGCCGATCGGGCCGGAGACAGCGCGGAGCGACACTTTCCCTTGCACAATCTTCTTGGCCAGTTCCAGAATGAGCAACGAGTATTTTCTGTTCTCGCGAAGCGAACGACTCAGGGCTTGGGTAAACGGTAAGGTCGTGACCTTGGTCTCGCTCCTGGCGACGAACCCCAGGCGATATCTCTGTTCCCTCGGGTCTTCAGTTTTTCCCAGTACCGGTATCAAGCCCTGAAAGCTCAGGGTTTGGCTGCCCCGAATCACGGTAAGATCGACGGGATTCGTCTTGGTTTGCTGGAGGCCATCAATCATAGCTTCGAGAGAAACCAGCGGCTTGCCATCCAGGGCAACAATTCTGTCGTCTTCCTTCAGTCCGGCCCTGGCAGCGGGCGTGTTGGGCTCTATCTGCCCGACGATGACGGGATCCTCCGGGAACCATCCCGCGGAACCCACCTCAGAAGTGGTCACGGCCTTGGGCACGAGGGTCTTCTGGAATCTCTGATCTCCACGTTGGATAGTGACCGTGAGAGGCTGATTGGGACTGAGCAACACGCGCGGCTGCAACTGTTCCCAGGTGGGATTCTCAATATTGTCGATCTTTACAATCCGGTCGCCCGGCTGAAGGCCAGCCTGGGCCGCGGGAGAGTCGTGCTTGACGCCCTCAATGACTGCCGGCTTGTCCAGAAACACCGGATATTCGTAATGCACCATATAGACGGTGGTCAGCAGGAAGATGGCCAGCAGAATATTCATCGAGGGACCGGCAATCGCAATCAGGAAGCGGTGCCACCGCGGATGGGACATGAACTCCGCCGGATCGCCGGTGCGCTCATCCATCGGATTTTCGCCGCTCATCTTTACATAGCCGCCTAGGGGGATGGCATTGACGCGATAGTCCGTTTCGCCTCTGCGAAAGCCGACCAGCCGCTTGCCGAATCCAATGGCGAACTGCTCCACCCGGACCCCCAGCAGCTTGGCCACGGCGTAATGGCCGAACTCGTGGATCAGAATCATGAACCCCAGAACCACAGCCACTGCAGCGATAGAGATAAAGAAATCAGACATAAAAAAAGTACGGAAAAGCTCCCCTGTTAGATTGGCTACTAAACCACAGATGCCGGCCGCGAGTGTGCAGTTCGCCGGCTCGCTTCCAAAACTCGCTGTTTAGCATATCGGCGGGCCTCGGCGTCGGCTTCAAGCACCTTTGCAATCGACTCCAGCGTCCCAGAATTAGATGCAGAAACCGCGTCTTCGATGACTCTCGGAATCTCATCAAAAGGGATGCTGCCCTCGAGAAATGCCGCCACCGCAACTTCATCGGCGGCATTAAGCGCGACCGTCTTAGCCCCGCCCGCCTCCGCCGCCTCGTATGCCACACGCAGACAAGGAAATTTACTCATGTCTGGGGGGCAGAAGTCCAGATGACGCAAGTTACCCACCGGAAATCTCATATCCGATTGAATCCGCTCGGGATAGGTTAAAGCGTACAGAATCGGCAGCCGCATGTCGGTCACCGAAACCTGAGCCAATATGCTGCCATCCACAAACTCCACCATAGAGTGAATCGTCGACTGCGGATGCACCAGCACCTCCACCTTCGCCGGCGGCAGGTGAAACAACCTGCAAGCCTCAATCACCTCGAAGCCCTTGTTCATCAATGTCGCCGAGTCGATGGTTATGCGCTTGCCCATCTTCCACGTGGGATGATTCAGCGCCTGCTCCACCGTGATCGATCTGAATTCTGACCGCGGAGTATTCAGAAATGGCCCGCCGGAAGCCGTCAGCCAGATGCGCTCCACTTCCTCCATGCGCCCGCCCCGCAGACATTGGTGAACCGCGTTATGCTCGCTGTCGATCGGAAGCAGCGGTTTGCCCTGCCGCCGGGCCTCGGCCGTGATCAGCTCTCCGGCTGCTACCAGGCACTCCTTATTGGCCACGCCGACCGTCTTACCCGCCCGCACGGCCTCGTAGGTGGCCTCCAGCCCAGCCACGCCCACAATGGCGCTCACTACGAAATCGGCCTCAGGATGGGTCGCGACCTTCACCGTGCCGGCCGCTCCGCAAACCACCTCGATTTCGCTCAGTCCAGCTTGCTTCAAGCGCGCGCGCAGCACGTCCGCATCGGTTTCTGCCGCGATCGAAAGCACGCGTGGCTGCCAGCGCCGCGCCTGCTCAAAAGCCGCCTCCAAATTGGTGCCCGCAGCCAGCGCGACGATCTGAAAGCGCCCCGGATAGCTCTCAGCCACGCTCAGCGTGCTGCGGCCGATCGAGCCGGTCGATCCAAGGATAGCAATGCGTTTCATAGCGAATGGGCTTCGGCGAACCGAAGCCCCATTTTACGCGTTACCAGGGCCGTGCGGGTGGGAAGAGTGCGGCTACGTAGAACCATAGTACCGGTGCCGCAAAGAGCAGAGCGTCAATCCGATCAAGCATCCCGCCGTGTCCGGGAAGAAGAGTGCCCGAGTCCTTCACGCCGGCTCCACGCTTGATCAAAGATTCCACCAGATCACCCAATTGCGCCGCCACGTTCAATGCGACCGTAAGCAGAATAATCGGCCACATCTCTGGCTTCTCCAGCCCGAACAACCCGTCGCGACGCTCGATCAATCCCGCCCGCAGCAGGAAAGAACTGATCTGCAGCGAGTGACTGAAGAGCAGGGTCGTCACCAGCAGGCTTGCAGCCAGCGATGCCGCGGCTCCCTCCCAGGTTTTTTTTGGACTGATGCGCGGCGCCATCAATGCCCGTCCGAGGATACGCCCCACGAAATAAGCGAAAACGTCTCCCGCCCAAACCACCAGAAGGAGGTAGAGCAGCCAGAACGCTCCCGCCCACTGCTGGCGAAGCTGCACCAGCATAGCCATAGGAAGAGCGATGTAGGCAAAGGCGAACGCCGAGGCCGCTGCCGCCGGATACGCTCCGCTCATTTGTGCCCGCCGCATGGCGATCGTCAGAAATAGGAAGGGAGCGAGCGCAGCGGAAAATCCCACCCCAACGACGAATTTCAGCACCGAGACCTGCGGCGTTTCCCCAATCGCGCTCACCGCTAGCAGCAGAAAGAACAATCCCACGAAGATGTAGGTCGGCAGGCGGAGGGGCAGCACACCATAGGATTCGGTAAGGTTGAGAAATTCGTGGACCGTGATCAGCGCCACAGCCCCGGCCACAACAGCCAGCACCGGCACCGGCGCGCAGAGCACCAGCAACAGGACAACCGGAATCAGAACGGCCGCGGTCGCGATGCGCTTCAGCAAGGAGAGCTCGTCACCTTACAAAATCCTTGTCATTCCGAACCGGGCGGAAGGCCTGGGAACCTGCTGTTTCTATCCATGCAATCGGACGCTGACTCTACTTATGAACCTTCACCGGCTCGGCGTCCGCATGCGCATCCCCGTGGTTAAGCCCGCCGTAGCGCCGCTCCCGCTTCTGATACTCAGAAATCGCTTCCAGCAGATGCAGGCCTCGGAAATCAGGCCACAAAGTTGGGGTCACATAGATTTCAGCATAGGCCAGCTGCCACAGCAGGAAGTTGCTCAGCCGCATCTCGCCCGAGGTGCGTACCACCAGATCCGGGTCGGGCAGGTTCCGGGTATAAAGATGTTCGCCCACCGAGTCTTCGTCAATCTGCAGATGCTCGAGGCCGCCATTCTGCGAAGCCGCATTTACCATGGAGCGGAACGCATCCACCAGTTCACTGCGCGCGCTGTAGTTCAGCGCCAGGGTAAGCACCGTCCCGGCATTGTGCGCCGTACTCTCGCGCGCCCATGCCATGCGCTCCTGCACATCCTCCGGCAGTTCGTGCTGCCGCCCAATATATTCCAGGCGGATATTGTTCTCATTCAGCGTGGGCACTTCCGCCTTCAGATATCGGCTCAGCAGCCGCATCAGAAAGTCGACTTCGCTCTTGGGCCGCTTCTTCCAGTTCTCCTCAGAGAATGCATAAAGCGTCAGCGCATGAATACCAATGCGCGCCGCTGTCTCCACCGTCGAGCGCACCGCCGCCACTCCGGCGCGATGTCCGGCCACGCGCGGCATGTGGCGCCGCTTCGCCCAGCGCCCGTTGCCGTCCATGATGATAGCGATGTGTCTTGGGAGCCGCTCTGGATCAAGATGCCGGTAGACTTCACTTTCTTTGCGATCCAGCCCGGCGGGAACTTTGGCCTGCAAAGTGATCCCCTTCGCCATGAAGCTAACACAGCTGGAAAGCGGCATGCAATGACGCGCAAGGCACGCCGGCAAGGGCGCGAGAAAAGCGTACAAGATCCCGAAAGGCACGGCCGGAACGGCAATGATCGGGAGCAGCAGCGATCGGGAAGGGCACGGCTTCAGTTCTTAGCCTGCCCTGAGCAAGCGAAGCGCGCCGAAGGGTGCCGCCCACAGCTAGAAAAGATTCGGGCTTCAGCCCCTGAAGGAACGCAGGTGCGTCGTTACCGCACTTGATACGGACACTCACAACGCTATGTCTACTTCCGTGTTCTTGACGCAATCAGGCCTTCCTTCCAAACTGCAAGTTTCAGCAACGCTCTTTGACACGCGAATACTGCTGCGTAACTCCTTCCGGCTCAAGATTTTGCCCGCAAGTTGTTGCGCCCCTTAGTTCAATTCCGGTTTTCACGCTACGGCGATGATTCCAATCGATAGGGGGAGGGGGTATCAACCCCCAGTTGTTAAATGGTAAATAGCGGTTCCCGAAGAGGGCAGACCATTCCTGATTCGTTTGGATAGGTAGACAAAAGGGAATATGAACCGGTTCTCAGTTCGCCGCCTCTTCCGGCACGATCTTCAATTCCAGCTTCTCGGTTAGCCGCAGCACAGTCAGCGAGCAGCTCACGCCGACACGCACATCGGTCAGCACGCGGTGCAGATCGTCCACGCCGGCGACGAACTTGCCTTCCAGCGCAACGATGATGTCGCCATCTCGCAGGCCAGCCCGCTTCGCCGGACTATTCTCTTCAACCGATAGAACCAGCGCCCCGGATTCTTTAGCCGGATCATAGAACCGCACTACCCGCCGATGCACCGGCACAGTCTGCGCCGAGACTCCGATATAGCTCCGCCGGATGCGTCCATCGCGCAGCAGTCGACTTGCCACGAACTTCGCCGTGTTGATTCCGATGGCGAAACAAATCCCGTGCGCAGGCAAAATAGTCGCCGTGTTCACTCCGACCACACGCCCTGCAGAATCTACCAAAGGCCCACCAGAGTTGCCCGGGTTGAGCGCTGCGTCGGTCTGGATCACATCATCAATCAGTCGCCCCGAATACGAGCGCAGCGAACGCCCGAGCGCACTCACCACCCCTGCCGTTACAGTCGACTGAAACCCATACGGATTGCCGATGGCAACTACAAGCTGTCCCACGCGAAGCTGCTGCGAATCGCCGAGAGCAGCGGCGGTCAGTCCCGGTTCGTCCACACGGACAACAGCAAGATCGCTCGCGGGATCATCCCCAATCGCACTTGCCGGCATCCGGCGCCCATCGGCGAGCATGACCTCGATGCGCCGCGCGTCATGCACGACGTGGCTGTTGGTGAGAATCAGGCCATCCGGAGTGAACACGAATCCCGAGCCCCCACCGCGCCGCTCGCGAGGCTCACCCGAGCGCGTGCGCCCCCCAGCCTGATGCACTTCAATGTTTACCACCGCGGGGCTGACAAACCCAACCGCTCCCGTGACCGCGCGGGAATAGGCGTCCAGCAGGGAATCGTCGGTGACAGTGGCACTCGCAGCCGGCGCGGATTTCTCGCCCCATGCATTCGCTTCAGATTGCTTCAAAGACCCAGGGTGGGTCGACAAAGCAGAAAAAACACTTCCAGACTCTTCCAGCTTCATGCTGGATAGATGTCAGTCGATCTACCCGGGATTCACGAGGCAGCGAAGCGCGAAAAAAGCCGGAACCAAGGGACTGGTCCCGGCATTGAGTTGGCTGGTTGCCCGGATAAAGTTGAGGCGCTTACGCGGCGTGAGCGAAGCGGGAGCCGCCTGCCGAAATCCTGAGCCGCGTTCTTTGAGGCGAAGGATCTCGGTACTTCTACGCGGTCCGTCGTGGCCGCACCGTCAAATCCCGCAACTGGGTCAGGACGCTCGACATCTGCATCCCGTTCAGTTGCGAAACAAACGGCAGAATCTCGGCGATGAACTGATCTTTCATCAGTTCGCTGATTTCGTCCTGGCGACTCTTTTCTCCGCCACTGAGAAGTTCCGGCACGGTTACCTCCAATGCTCGCGCCAGCCGTTCCAGGGATGACAGCGTAGGCGTAGCTTTCTCGTTTTCAATCTTGGAAACGTAAGTCCGCGGTACTGACATGCGTCCCGCCAGTTGCCGCTGGCTCAGCCCGCTGCGCAGGCGCAGCGAACGGATCGACGTGGCCAGGTTCAGGTGCCCCCGGCCGGTACCGGGCATGGGCATGATCACCGGCGGCGCCATCACCACCGGCTCGGGCTCGGGTTCCTCGTCCAGGGACGAGTGGCAGCGCCGGCAATTGTTATTGACCGTGCGGAATTGAACCAGCAGGCAATGATCGCAACGGACGACTTCCCTAGAATCTACTGGGGTAAGAGTCGTGGCCATCGGGTTGTGGGAGTGCCAGAGCCGGCTACTCCTTACTACACCGGGAACCTGAAAATTGGGGGAAGGTTCCAACTGCAGGGCCTAATCTGCGGTACAAGGCCTGTGGAAGTCAAGGTTAAAATACATAAAGCCGTGGGTCTTGCCGGCGAAAACCGAAGCTAAGCGGCGAATCCCCGCAGAAAGGGGCCAAAAGCATGATTGATCGTGAGACCGCGTGGTGTTTACTAACTGAGTTCACCCAGTCGGAAAGTTTGCGCAAGCACGCGCTGGCTGTCGAGGCCTGTATGCGCGCCTGCTCCACAAAGTTTGATGGTGAGGCCTCCGGAGTATCAGAACTTGGTTTATCCAAACAAGACCTGTGGGGCATTGTCGGACTCATTCACGACTTCGACTATGAAAGGTATCCCAGCCTCGAAGATCATCCCTACAAGGGCAATGAGATTCTGAAAGAGCGCGGCTGGCCCGAAGTGATTACCCGAGCCATCATGTCGCACGCCGAATACACCGGCGGCACCCGCGACACGCCAATGGAAAAAGCTCTGTTTGCCTGCGACGAACTCGCTGGATTCATCACCGCCGTGGCCTTGATCAAGCCGGGAAAATCGCTGGCCGAGGTGGATGCAAAGTCAGTGCGAAAAAGAATGAAGGACAAAGCCTTCGCCCGCAAAGTGAACCGCGACGACATCGTCAACGGCGCTGCCGCGCTGGGCGTCGACCTGGATGAGCACATCGCCTTCTGCATTGAGGCGCTGCAGGGAATCGCGGACAAGTTAGGACTAGATGGAAGGGCGGCGAAATCGGCTTAGTTGAGACCTGTGCGGGGCGGACGCCCTACCCTCTGATCGGAGGAGGCAGGCCCGTTTTATCGCTAAACCCCCTCCCGCGCGCGATATCAATGCGCGTTTGTGTCAGTCCGCAACGTCATTTGTGAACAGTTCTGTACCATTCACCCTCGATAACCTGCCGTCTGTCCCAGATCTGCTAACCAGGCTTACAAGATAGCGTCTATCGACTCAGTCGCGACGAAATGATCGCGAATCTCGCTCCGGTCATTCGAGATCGCTCTCTTAACTCGTACAAAGCCCAAAGGAGGTAGTCCGATGTGCCCAATGAAATCCGCACGTTTTGTTGTGGCCCTCAGCCTTGCGCTTGGCACGGCAGGTTGGACCGCATGTAATAAGGCGAGAGTCGGCGAAGTGTCGGCAGCCGGATCGGACGCGGCGAAGGTCCCGATCACAACCAATTCAGACCAGGCGAGAAATGAATTTCTGCTGGGTCGCGACCTTTCCGAAAGGCTTCTCGGGCAAGAATCTCTCCAGCACTTTGACAAGGCGATCACGCTCGATCCGGCCTTCGCATCCGCCGAATTGGCCCTCGCCAACAATGCGGCGACGGCCAAGGAGTTCTTCCACCATCAAAAGAGGGCGATGGAACTCGCTGACAAAGTTTCGGAAGGTGAGAGACTCCTTATCCTCGCGAACGACGCGGGGGCTAACGGCGAAGTGACCAAGCAGAAAGACTGCCTGGAGAAACTCGTGGCAGCCTACCCGAACGACGAACGTGCGCAGTTCAATCTAGCCAACTACTATTTTGGGCAGCAGGAACTGGAACAGGCCATCGAGCACTACAAAAAAGCGACTGAGCTGGCGCCCAATTATTCGCCGGCCTACAACGTTCTCGGCTATGCCTACCGGCAGCAGGGCAACTATGCGGATGCCGAGCACGCATTCAGGAAATACATAGAACTGATTCCCAAGGACCCCAATCCTTATGACTCCTACGCAGAATTGCTGCTCAAGATGGGCCGGTTCGACGATTCGCTTGCGCAGTATCACACAGCCCTCTCGATCGATCCCCACTTCATCCCCTCGCACTTTGGGATTGCCGCCGATGAGATGTACCTGGGCAAGCCGGAAGAAGCGACCGCCGAACTGCAGAGGATGGCGGAGCAGGCGCGTAATGACGGCGAACTCCGAACTGCATTTTTTGGCATGGCTGTCGTAGAAGCGGATAACGGCAAGCTGGAGCAGGCGCTGCAAGCCATGGACAAAGAGTATGCGGTCGCGGAAAAGAAAAACGACGTGGTGTCGATGGCTGCGGATCTTCAAGCCAAAGGCAACATTCTTGTCGAGATGCTGAACTATGACGAGGCCAGGCGCCAGTTCGATCGCTCCCTGCAGATAATCCAGGCCTCAAACCTTTCTCGGGACATCAGGGACAACGCGACCCTCCTGCACCACTACGACCTGGCTGGAATTGCCATAGCAAAGAAGGATTATCCGGCGGCAAAGACTCACGCCGAGGAATTTCGCCGGGGAGCCGAGGCCAAGAAGAACTCTGTACAAGTGCAGCAGGCCCACGAATTGGATGGCAGAATGGCGCTCGGCGAAAAGGACAACGACAAGGCCATTGCAGAACTTGAACAAGCCAACCTGCAAGATCCTCGCAACCTCTATCGTTTGAGCCTGGCATATGAAGCCAAGGGTGACACGGCGAAAGCACAGGACTTCCTGGTGAAAACCGCGTCATTCAATTCATTGCCGCAGCTGAATTATGCTTTCGTCCGTGCCAAAGCTCACAAGAAATTGGGAGACAAGAAGGCCACCTGAATTTTGTGGCCCCGGCCACGTTCAGGGCGCAATTTTCGAGCCCAGGCGAATTAATTCATAGCGCTCGGGCGGTACTGGTCCGATGGCGAACGGCAGAGGACCCAGATCGGAGGAGTAAAAACCTGTGCCTAATTCGCGTTGGCTCGTCGTGATACCGAGATGCATGGGAATTTGAATCACATCGAGCGAACCTACGAACTCAGGGCGCATTTCGAACAGCCTGTCGTTCCCAGCCACCGCGAGGAAGTCTCCGCGGCGCTGCGGCGGGTCATCTGCGACAACCGCACGCGCGCCGAATGACTCCATGTAGTACTGGAAACCCCAATGTCCCATGAACCAGACCGTGCCCGGCTGGTTACGGGTCTTCTGTTCGATGCGTGTTGCCGCGGTTCGCGCCGAATTTGCCAGCTCGGTGTCGGCCCATGTGAGCCAGAGAGATACCGCGCCCGCTACAGCTAAGGGTATGGCCAACATCGCGGGGTGCCAGCGCAGCGAGGTCGCCCGCAGCATGTCAACACGCCGCGCCAGCAAAATGCCGGCGGCCGGAATCAGAGGCAGCACGGAACGCGCGTTGATGGCCCAGTTCAAGAAACCTGTAAAAACAAATGTCCCAACGACCCAAAGCATCAGCAAGAGAGAGTCGGCGTCTTTGCGTTTCCATGCGTCCGAGGCCGCCAGCATCAGCACGGAGAATCCAGCGGCAATGAAGAGTGTCAACTGAACGCCTACCAGAAACCAGTGCCGGGAAAAGTCGAAGGGCCAAAGCATTTCGCCGAGGTCAATTCGGCCGCTGCTGATAAAAAACCCGGCGACTGCACTCGCCACGCACACTGCCAGAAGTTTCTTGCGCGGCCACACCAGAGGAGCGAGGGTTAACGCGGGCAGAGTGCATCCGCCAATGAAACTGAGATCTACCAATGCCTTAGCCAGCGCGGAAGATTGTCTCGCTTGCCGCACGCCAGCGGACATATGCGCTGCTTCTGAAATCATGCGCAGCCCGTAGACCGCCTTGGTCCAGCGCTGGTAGCCGGTGAGCGCGAGAATTGGCAGCAACAGGTACCAGCCCCAGCTTCCGAGGCGGCGCTGCCGCGCCAACGAATATGCAGCGAGCAGCGGAATCAAAGCCATCCCGAAATACTTCGTCAAAGCGCAGAACGTGATAAGAAGGACTGAGACAGCCAGAAAAAGCGGCTTTTCCGGGTGGAGCCCTTCGATCCAGAAAATGATGGCCCAGAGCCAAAGTGCCAGCATCATCGTGTCGCACATCACATTGTTGGCTGATACCAGAAACGCGGGCGTGAGCAGCGTGGCCCCGGCCGCCAGCAGAGGCGAATTCGTAAACCGCCGCGCCAACCGATATGCGCCCAACACTGTGGCTAACGCCGGGAGCAAGAAAGCCAAATGCAATGCTCGCTCTGACCACCCGGCAAAACTGGCAGCCGCGGCGATGAAGTAAGAGGCAAGCGGAGGATTCTTGGTTTCGCGCGCCATGGGCACGGCGTCGAGGAACCAGTTAACTTTGAAGCCGTAGGGATCAAGCGGGTGCTGCGTGATCTGCCGCGCCACGTAAATGAACAACGTGTCGTCGACATTGAAGGCCTTGCCAGAAAACGGCACCAGGCAGGCGAGCACCGCCACGGCAAGAAGGATGTAATGGACGCGCGGACGCTGGTTAGGGGCGCTCTCGGTAGGCGGTGCCATCAGGAGTGCAGCAAGACTAGATGTCTGTAAATCTTGTGTCAATCCAGCGCTTCACGCCGCATGCTGTGGGTTCAAGAGAATTTCGTCAGCGGATAACTTCGGCCACCTTGCCACTCGCGATCAACTCGGCAAGCCGCGCGAAGTCTTTGTACATGACTCGATCTTTCTCCATCGTCGGGCACACTGACCGGATCGCCGCGTGCGCTGCCTGTCCGCACTTCGAAGTCTTCAGGGGAGCCAGAAAATCTATGGCCTGGGCCACGGCCATGGCTTCGATGGCCAGCACGTTGCGCGTGTTCCCGACAATGCGCTTCAGTTTGATCGCCGCCGTCATGCCCATGGAGACGTAGTCTTCCTTGTTTCCCGAGGTTGTAATCGAATCCACTGAGGCCGGATGCGCCAGCACTTTGTTCTCGCTGACCAGCGCTGCAGCCGTGACTTGCGGCATCATGAAACCGGAATTCAGCCCTGCGCCTTGCGCGAGAAAGGGCGGCAAACCCTCGCTGAGCGCGGGATTCACCAATCGCTCGATTCTCCGCTCGCTGATGCCGGCGAGCGCGCTCAGGGCGATGCCCAGAAAATCCAAAACAAAGGCGAGCGGCTCGCCGTGAAAATTTCCTCCAGAGATTACATCGCCGGTGAGATTTCTGGCGTCAGTGATGAACACCAGGGGATTGTCCACAGCCGAGTTCGCTTCGGTCTCAAACACCTTGCGGCAGTGCGCCAGCGTATCGCGCACCGCACCGTGCACCTGCGGGATGCAGCGCAGGGAGTAGGCGTCCTGTATCCGGCCGCATTCGCGGTGCGATTCGCGAATCTGACTGCCTTCGAGCATCCGGCGCAGATTTGCCGCCGTCTTCAGTTGACCACTGTGGGGCCGCGCTTTGTGGATGCGTTCGTCGAAAGCGGCATCGGTACCCTTCAGCGCATCACAGCAGAGGCCGCCCAGTACATCGGCAGAATCCACCAGCGTCTCGGCCGCCAGCAGCGCCAGCGTACCCACGGCCAGCATCCCTTGCGTTCCGTTGATCAGCGAGATTGATTCTTTCGCTTCAAGGACGAGCGGCTTGATCTGCGCCCGCTTCAAAGCATCGGCGCTCGAAATGCGCGCGCCTGCAGCGTCAACACATTCGCCTTCGCCAATCAACGCCAGCGCCAGATGCGCCAGCGGAGCCAGATCCCCGCTCGCGCCCACACTACCCTGCGACGGCACGAATGGCGTGACGCCGCGATTCAGCATTTCACACAACGTGTCAATCACCACGCCGCGCACGCCCGAGTAGCCCTTGGCCAGAGAATTGGCCCGCAACAGCATCATGGCGCGTGTTTCCGAGACGGAGAGCGGTTCACCGACTCCTGCGGAATGCGACCGTACCAGGTTGACTTGCAACTCGCGAATCTGGTCGCCAACAATGCGCACGTCGCTGAGCTTGCCCACGCCGGTGGTGATGGCATAGGCGAGTTTATTACTGGCGACGATCTCGTCAACCACGGCGCGCGCGCGATTCACGGCCTCGCGGGCGTCGGGGGAGAGGAGCATAGCGCGTCTTTCAGTTGCGACCTCGCGCACCGCTTCCAGAGTAAGATCGTTACCGTTTATGTGAAGTGCGTTCAAGAGAATTTCCGTTTCGCTTTCCTACGGCTGCGCGAAAGACCTTCAAATACTTCTCCGGCAGCGTAGAAATTTTCATATCTGGACCGGTGACGATGTGCGTGGTCTCACCTTCCGCCAGCAGAGCGCCATCTGCCGCGCGGCGTAATTCGTAACCAAAGTGGACGACCGATTCGCGCACATTCAACAACTGCGTGCGCACCAGAACCTCTTCGTCATAGCGCACCGGCGCACGATAGCGGCATTTGGCTTCGGCCACGGCGATGAAGCGTCCATCCTTGCTTTCCATGTCGCGATAGGAGAAGCCCAACTGCCGCAGCAATTCGACGCGTCCCACCTCAAACCAGATGAAATGGTTGGAATGGTAGACCACGCCCATTTGATCGGTCTCGGCGTAACGCACGCGCAGCCGGGTTTCGTTGATCGCCTCCGGGTGAGTTGACGTCATCTTCCGCTCTTCATTTTCCGCTCCACACGGGTTTGCGCTTTTCGAGAAATGAAGCTACGCCTTCGCGAAAGTCGGCGGTGGTGCGGATCGCGGCGTTCTCGCGCAACGCAGCCTCAATCTGTGAATCTAGTTCGGCGCGGGCATGATCGCTGAGCAGTTGCTTGGTGGCGCGCAACGAAGCCGGACTGTTCTCCATCAGCAGCGTCGCCAATTCGCGGGCCCGCGTCATCAGATTCTCCGGCGCAACGATTTCGTTGATCAATCCCATGCGGGCCGCTTCCTCGGCGCCGATAATCCTTCCGGTCAGCAAAAGATCGCGTGCCTGCTTCTCGCCTAGCTGCCGCAGCAGAAACGCGGAAACGATGGCGGGCACAAATCCGATGCGCACCTCCGTATAGCCGAACTTGGTTTCCGGAACAGCCAGCGTGAAATCGCACAGCAAGGCCAGTCCGGTGCCGCCGGCGATGGCTGCTCCATTCACCGCAGCGATCGTGACCTTGGGAAATTCGTAAAGCGCGCGGAACAGGCGAACCATCGTTTCCGAATCTTTAAGATTCTGCTCGGGAGACCGGCCGATCAGCGCTTTCAAGTCGTCCAGGTCCATGCCGGAAGAGAAAGCTTTGCCGGCACCGGTCACGATGAGTACAAGCGCGTTAGAGCTCTCTACCTCCTGCAGCGCGCGCAGCAGATCGTCGATCAACTCGAAGCTGATGGCGTTGCGCTTATCCGGCCGGTTTAGCGTGATGGTCGCAATGCCGGAATCGTATGCGAGTTGGATCGTTTTGTAATTGACTTCGCTCATATCTGGAGCTTAATCGTCGCTAACAGAATTCGTATACCTTGCTCCGATCTCGGCGGTTGCGCGCAGCAGGGTGTCCAGCGGCTTCAGAGGCGGCAACTCCGCGCCACGCTGCTTAAGAGTTTCAATGACTTTCTCCGTGGCAATGTTCCCGACCAGTGCATCCTGCGCGAAAGGGCAACCACCGAGGCCGCCTAACGCCGAATCAAAACGGCAGCAACCGACGTCGTAAGCCGCAAGAATTTTCGCCTCGGCATCCTCTGGGCGGCTGTGCAGGTGTACTCCGATCTCCAGATAATCGTACTTCGCCATCACCGAGCCGAGGAGTTCTCTGATCTGTTCCGGGGTGGCCATGCCGACTGTGTCGGCCAGGGAAATGATCCGCAGGTTGTCGACTTCCAGCAGGGAGATGGCTTCAATCACTTCATCGATGTTCCACAGATCGCCATAGGGATTGCCAAATGCCATTGAGATATAAACTACGACATCGAGCGCGGCGTCATCGGCCTTTTTCTGGATCTTTTCCAGTTCGTCGAGCGCGTCTTCGGCGGACTGATTCTGATTCTTGCGCAAGAAAGTCTCCGAGATCGAATAAGGAAATCCGAGAGTATGCACCGCATGCGTCTCAATCGCCCGCTGCGCGCCCTTTTCGTTGACCACGATGCTGATGATCTCCACGTCGTCGGGCGGATCGAGCTCTTTCAATACTTCTTCCGAATCTGCCATCTGCGGTACGGCTTTCGGAGACACAAACGAGGCTGCATCGATGTGCTTGAATCCCGCGCTGATCAATGCCTGCAGGTAGGCCCGCTTGATGTCAGGAGGAATCTGCCCCTTCAGCCCCTGCCAGGCATCGCGCGGACATTCGATCAGCTTTACCGTGTCAGACATATTAAAACCTGCCACGGATCACACGGATTTTCACGGATCAAACCATTAAAAGAAAAAACTTGAAAGACTTGGCTTTTCTTATCTGTCTTTATCCGTATCCGTGTGAATCCGCGAAAATCCGTGGCCAACTTATGTTTGCAGCACTCCCACCTTGAACTCCGCAACCTCGGGATTCAGCGCCGCCGCTTCCAGAGCCTGGGTAATGGCGTCGCGGGTCTCGATGGGATCGATGATCTTGTCGATCCACAGCCGGGCCGCACCGTAGCGCGGATCGGTCTGCTCGTCGTAGGTGCGCTTCACCGATTCATATAGTTCTTTTTTTTCTTCCTCCCCGAGCTTTTGGCCGCCCCGCTCGAGTTGCTTCACTTTGATCTCCACCAGGGTTCCGGCTGCTGAATCGCCGCCCATCACGGCGTAACGCGCCGTCGGCCAGGCGAAAACGAAGCGCGGATCGAATGCCTTGCCGCACATCGCGTAATGTCCTGCGCCGAACGACCCTCCCACGATCACGGTGATCTTCGGCACCACGGAGTTCGATACCGCATTCACCATCTTCGCGCCCGCTTTGATAATGCCGCTCCACTCCGCGTCGCGGCCGACCATGAAGCCATTCACGTCGTGGAAGAAAATCAGCGGGATCAGATTCTGGTTGCAGTCCATGATGAAGCGTGCGGCTTTCTCGGCAGATTCCGTATAAATGACACCGCCAAACTCGATCCGCTTGTGGCCCTCGTGGTCCGTAGCCTGCGCGTGCAGTTTCTGGTTGGCGACAATTCCCACGGCGAAGCCGCCGATGCGACCGTAGCCGCAGACCAGCGTCTTGCCATATTCCGCCTTGTACTCATCAAAGCGGCTGCCATCCAGCACGCGCGCCAGAATCTCTTTCATATCGTAAGGGCGCGCCGGTGAGGAATCGTAAATGCCGTAAATCTCCTCGGCTGCCAGCGCCGGTGCGAGCGGTTTCTTGCGGTCCCAGGGCGATTGCCGCCGGTATCCCCACTTTTCAACGATCGAGCGAATCCGCGCCAGGCAGGCCGCATCATCCGGTTCGCGAAAATCCACGGTGCCGCTGATGCCCGCATGCATGGCTGCCCCGCCCAGTTCCTCCGCCGAAACTTTCTGTCCGATCGCCGCCTGCACCAGCGCCGGGCCGGCCAGAAACAAGCCGCTGCCGTCAGTCATCAGAACGTGATCGCACATCACCGGCAGGTATCCACCCCCGGCTACGCACATCCCCATGATGGCCGCGATCTGCGGAATGCCGAGAGCGGACATCACGGCGTTGTTGCGGAACACGCGGCCAAAGTCGTCCGTGTCCGGGAATACATCTTCCTGCAACGGCAGAAACACTCCCGCGGAATCCACAAGATAGACGGTGGGAATGCGGTTCTCGATGGCGATGTTCTGGGCGCGAATCACTTTCTTCGACGTCATCGGGAAAAATGCTCCCGCCTTCACCGTGGCGTCGTTCGCGATAATCATGACCATGCGCGTCTGGATGCGCGCCAGACCCGTGATCACCCCGGCGGCCTGCGCTCCGCCCCACTCTTCGTACATGCCATGGGCAGCGTAAATTCCCAGCTCGAAGAATGTTGCCGGGTCCGCCAGCAACTCAATCCGTTCGCGAGCGATGAGGCGTCCCTTGGAATGCTGGTTTTCGACGGCTTTGGCGCCACCGCCTTCACTGATCTTCTCGCTTTCGTTTCGCACCTGTGACATAAGGTCGGCTAGAAAGCGCATGTTGGCTTCGAATCGCGCCGACGTTGGATCGACTTTCGTCGTCAGGACATTGGCAGTCTTCGACGAGTAGTCTGGAGGAGCTTCGATGCGATCAGCCATGAGTTTGGACGAAGAGGTCGGACTGTTTACGGTATACCACTCGCGCGGGAGCGCGCAACGGAAGGTCCACCGCCGAGACACAGATGCACGATAAGACGGCAAGAACGCGTCGAAGGTCGGAAGGTTTTCAACCGCCGCGTTACCGCAGATGGAGACGGCCCAGCAGGGCCTGAAAGCGCGGTTCCGTACGCAGGCTTGTCCAGGCCGGATCGACTTTGAGGTAAATCAGAGCGGGTCGGGACCACCGGTAGCAATCCTCAAGCGCATTGAGAGCCGCGGCATTTCTGCCGAGCGCCGTATTTGCCTCCGCCGACGAGCAGGAATCGATCCTAAATGGCTTTGGGCTTGCCAGGCTGCCCGCTTCCGGGGGCTTAGCCATCTCCTCCATGGCAGCCCGGAAGCCGCCCTGGGCATAAAGCCGTTGCAAAGATTCACCCCGGCCGTGAGATCCGGAGAGACGGTCATTCTCGACGCTTTCCTTCAACCAGAGATCGTATTGGCCGCTCTGACGATAGTATTTCGCGAGGTAGAAGCGTACTGGTATGAAGTTGGGGTTCACGGCCAGAACGCTCTTGTAGGCTTGGAGCGCGGGCTCGTAACGGCCGGCCAGATAATACCCGAACCCGACGTCGGCACTGATGATCAAGGAGAGTGGGTCCAATTGCCGGGCGCGCTCCAGTTCCGCGATGGCTTCTTCGTGACGCCCTTCCGGGCCCAGCAACAGATTACCGTACCAATGGTGGGCGCGCGCGAAGTTGGGATTCAGCTCAATCGCCCGTTGGAACTCCTGCTCGGCGCCCTGCCAATCCCAGTCGTGCAGCACCTTAACCGCGGCCAGGGAGGTATGCGCTTCGGCTAGTGTGCTGTCGAGTTGCAGCGCCTTCTCGGCGGCTGCCTCGGCCTCGGCCATGTTGCTAACCTCAGCTCCGTAGAGCGTAAGCAGCGTGTGGCAATCCGCCAGTCCGGAATAGGCGAGCGCGAATTCGGGATCTTTTTCGATCGCCTGGTTGAAGTATCCGATCGCCTCGCGAAACCCTTGCACATTTCTTTGGTTCAAGGCATAGCGGCCGTGCAAGTAAAGATCGAATGCCTCCGGGTTCACGGCGCGCGACCGCCGCAGCCGTCCACTCTCCTCGGCGCTCAAACTGAGCTTTACCTGGTTGGTAATTTCCTCGGCCACGCGTGCCTGCAGCGAAAGGACGTCTTTCAGGTCGCCATCATAGCCCTCAGCCCAGATGTGGCGATCGGTCGCCGTCCGGATCAACTGCGCTGTGATTCTTACCCGATCGCCCGAACGCAGCACCGAGCCTTCCACCACGGCGTCCACTCCCAACTCGCGCCCGATCTGGGGCAGCGGGAGGCGCGTCCCCTTGTATCGCATGATCGAGGTCTTCGAAACCACCTTGAGATCGTGAAGCTGTGCCAGATCGGTGATGAGTTCGTCAGTCATTCCATCGACAAAATATTCCTGGTTGGGGTCATTGGAGAGATTCTGCATGGGCAGCACGGCGACCGAGCGAATCGAAGTGGGGCCCGGCTCGCCGAATAGCCGGTGCTTCCATCCCGCTCCCACCACCAGGACCACCAAGGCTATGACGGCCAGCCCACCCACGAGCCCGGTTATCCAGCCGCGCCGGGCGGCTGAGCGTGGAACTGGGGTTCCGAATCCGTTTGCCCTTGCCGCAGAAACCGGATGGGGATCGACTTCAGATCCTGAACTTGCCACTTCCACGACTGGCGACGCCGCAAGGCCGCCTGAAGAGCCTGAAGAAGAAGAACCTGAAGAAGAAGAGTGCGTCTCGCGACCGTTACCACCATTGTGGCCGTTGCCGTTTCCCGGCAGGTTCGCCTCGAATTCCCGAACCTCGCCGACAAAACGGTAGCCCCGCCTCGGCACAGTCTCAATGTAGCGTCCCCCGTCCTCCCCATCGCGCAGCGCCTTGCGCACCAGGTAGACGACCTGGCTCAAGTTATTCTCCTCGACCACCGTGTCGCGCCACACGGTTCTCATCAGGGCGTCTTTCTCCAACAGACGGCCGCTGTTCTCCACCAGCACCAGCAGAGTATCGAACGCTCGAGGGGGGAGTTCCATGCGCTCCGTACCATGCCGCAGCAGACGCTCGCCGGGGTCCAATACAAAAGGGCCGAACTCGTAAAGGCGCCTTACTGCTTTATCCATAGGCCCTGAGAAAATCTTCACAAAAAAATGATGTCTGCTAAGGACTTCCAGGCAGGCGGTGCGGCACAGTTACAAGCGCATTACGCGTGAAGGGCCTGGGAGTCCGTTCGGCGAGAAGTCTATTCGAGCCCGGCGAGGGCTTGGAAGAGCACGAACGTGGTGGTGGGGGCCACTTTTCTCCTAGGCTCGAAGGCTCCGGTGCATCGCAAGCACCGCAACTTCATAGTTTTGCCGGCTCTTTTCTCGACCAGAAACCTCACGGTCGAAGCCGGCAGCGGGGTCACAGGGGGAGGATTCACGGCGCCACGGCTTTGATCCTTGGGCAGTACGGGGGAGAGGGCAAAACTGCTTCGTCAAGCCTGAGAAACCAAGCCGGAACGGCTCCGAATCCCTTCCCCGGTGCCGCTGTCTTAGTATCCACGCAAAAGAAGACGTTCGCTCTCCAGGCTTTGACCCAAAATCTAGATCTGGCCTACGCTGCGAAATAGTGCGGCAACGTTTTCCGGCAGAGTTTCCTCGAGCTTGTGTGCCAGCCACTCCTGCAACTCTGACTTTAGCGGGGCAGCCAGAGATTGAAACTCCAATCCCACCAGACCCTGCTGGCCGCTCCAGCACACTCTGGTTTCGGAAAACAGCTGGCTGGAGCGGTCGGGCAAGCTAAAGCGCACGGCTGTCGAGAGCATCGGGTCGGGCATGGAGCGGGTGCTGATGGCGACCCCGCCTTCGCTGATGTTTACGGTTTGGCACAAAAACTCTTCGGGATGGCGCGCTCTCACAAAGGCGGGAACTGCGAGGGGACATCGGAAATAACGCCGCCGTTCCCGCACCACGAGTCCGTACGCTGCCCGTAAAATTTGGTTGATTGACTCGGCCGAGAGCGGCCTGGGCAACACAAAAGTCGAGTCCAGTCCGGCGCCCCGCGCCCCGTCCCCGGCGGTAATTGTGAAAGTAACGGCGGTGCGGTTAGCCCGGGAGAAACGGAGCTGCTCGATCACCAGCGTCGCGCCTTCCCCCAGCAGAAGATCAACAATGACGGCCTCGAACTTCCTCTTATCCAAAAGGCGGGCTGCGGCGAAAACCTCTTCACAGACTTCAGCGCGTATGGCAAGTGGCCGTAATGACTCGATGATTAACTGGCGAGCGACCTCATCCTTACACACGATCAATGCTGTGGCGGCTGCTGCCATCTCTGCGGGCTCCGTCATTTACGGCTCTCTTTCTCGGTACTCGGATCTGTTCCCGACTGGGACGAGGGTCGCAAGGGATCGTGCCGTGTCATGCGAAGTAGCGTCACCAGCAATGCTCCACATGCCGAACTAAATAACGCAAGGCCGACAAAAAGCAAATAGTTCACGTTCTGTGCTCCTGATCGGGTCACAGTGAGGATATGGCTTGCGGTCACTATCGGGCTGAACGATGGTCCGTCGGGCGCAGGGTTAGTGTCAATCGAATTAGTCGGAGGGAACAGGATAAGTTAATAAGTAAAATCCGTAGTTAGTAAGTGCTGCAGTTAGTAAGTGTGAATCTTATAGCGTCTTGTTGGTCGGCCGGGCTTTGGATGCTCGATTTAAATCCAATCCGGATTTGCACCGGAACAGATCCAGCTTCTGAATGGTGGGAGCCTAGCCTGCTGTTTACCCTTGTGCTACGGGTATTTAGGCTACTGCCCGCCTGACACGGCAATGGAGTATGCTCACTGGCATGCTGTAAATCCCTAAACGGAGCGTGCATGGCTGATCTAGATGCGGTTCTAGAGCAGTTGAGAACAGAACGTAAACGTGCGGAGGGCGAGCTTAAACAACTGGAGAAAGTGATTGCACAACTGAGCAAGGTGAAGATCCGAGGTTCGCAAGCCTCGCTGCGCTCAGGCAAACACATGAAACGCCAGTTGTCGGCTGCAGCCCGCGAGCGCATCGCGGCAGCGCAAAGAAGGCGCTGGGCGAAGGTGCGTGCGCAGTCCAGAAAACCGTTGTGAATTTCAGACGAGCCGGGTGCCCACCCTTTGTTTCTGAAGGGTGGGGATCCGGCTCTGATATTTTCAGACAATTTAAGACTAAGCCCGTCGGTCTAACCACTCCTCCAGCCGGCATCCATCTTCCTCCAGCAGAAACGTCCCTACGCCGAAGCATTCCCCGAAGATGCGATGCGACTCCAGATCGCGTGCCGCGCGCGAAATCCATTGCTTGCCCACCTGGTACTGCGAGGCCGTGAACCATTTCTGCGGCAATACCTCCACCAGCCCCGCCTGCAGGTAGAAAACAAAAAGAGCGAAGGCCGGGTCGTCATGCGACATCGCCTTATAGCTGGTGGGGACGATCAACTCATCCACCATCGCCAGTTCGGGCGGCACTTCAATTTTGTGCAGGCCCGGGCCCAGCGTGAGGGGCACCTCGAACTCCGCGACCGGCGGGGTTTTGGCATAGATGCGATCGGAAGATTGCTTGAACCATCCGGCAATCTCAGCCAGGTCAAACCCTTTGAGCTGATCTGGATCGAAACAAGCAAACCGAATGTTGCGCCCTTCTGGGCACCAGATCCCCAGAGAACTCGGCGAGGCCAGAAATGGCCGGCAGTAAGTGTTCAACGCCAGCCGAAGCTGGTCCGGCTCTGGCTCCGGAGCAAGCGAGACTACATACCCAACCGGCCCCTGCTCGCCTTGATGCGCCCAGGCAAACGGCTTCCCAGCCGCCGAGTGAAACGCAGGAAAGGTTTTCCAATACCACGGCGCGGGACCAACGGTACTCGCAAGTTGTTGCCTGATGCTGTTTAGATTCGGAGTAGGCACGATCAGCCTGCGGTGGGAATGCCCGCGCCCTTCACGTTGGTGCGAATGAATTTTACGATGTCGTCCATCGCGGTGCCCGGTTGGAAGATCGCGGCCACACCGATTTTCTTGAGAGCATCGATATCCTGGTCTGGAATGATACCGCCAACCAGCACCAGAACGTCATCCATCTTGTTCTCTTTGAGCAGATCCATCACCCGCGGCACGATCGCATTATGAGCACCGGAAAGAATCGACAGCCCAATCACCTGAACATCTTCCTGTAGGGCGGCGCTCACAATCATCTCTGGAGTCTGACGCAGCCCGGTGTAAATCACTTCCATGCCGGCATCGCGCAACGCGCGCGCAATTACTTTGGCGCCACGATCATGCCCGTCAAGCCCTGGCTTGGCCACCAGCACGCGAATCTTGAGATCGGCCATGACATTCATTTAAACACAGCGGCCGCCGGGGAGCACAGCGGCAGCATTGCTCTGTGCCTTGCCTAAAGGGTTTTTGTGTCCAGGCTTCTCCAGAGATACCAGCAGGCCACGCTGCGATAGGGCTCCCAGGGCTTTGCGATCTTCTCCATCTGCTCCGGACTTGGCAGTTCGATCTTCCGCTTTTGACCTTTTTTTGCCGCTGCAGGCTTTCTTACGGCCTTCGGGCGCGGTCGATCGAAATAGTGTTTGTGCATGGCCATACGAATCCCGAAATCGCCGGTCGGCAAAATGTTCTCGCGCCTCAGCGTGAACATAAGAAACATTTGCGCCGTCCAGATGCCAATGCCTTTCACCTGGGTCAGATGCTCGACTACTTCTGCATCCGGCAACTCCGTCAGCCGCGCGAAATCAACGAGTCCGCTTGAGGTCTTCGCCGCCAAGTCCTTCAGATACGCCGACTTCTGTTTCGACAATCCCGCGCCGCGCAGTTGCTCATCGCTCAGCTTGAGGATGCCCTCGGGCGTGAGCGGCTCGCCGGCAAGGGCAGCAAAGCGCTTGAAGATGGTTTCCGCGGCTTTGCCGTTCAATTGCTGATAGACGATGGCCTCAGCGAGGCTGTGAAACCCCGGGGACCCGAACCGCATGCGGCACGGCCCAAGGCGCTCGATGATCGCCCGCATGACCGGCTCTGATTTCTTGAGATGATTGACCGCTTTCAGCATGGATTCATATCTTAATCACAAAATCGCGCTATGGCGAATAAAAAACGAACCATGAGACTACGCTGCTGCGCCGCCTTGCCGACGAAGTGAACAGGTCGATTCGGTTGGATCAGGCAAGGAGTGTAACCGCGGTCCTGCAGGTTGGACCTAGATTGGCTTAAGCTACGAGGAAATCAGGATCACCCATTAGCTTTCGCCGCCGGAAACTGGAATCCAACGCGTCTGCGGGGCGTCGCCTTGGGAGCCATGCGTTCCTCGATCGCTCCGATCAGATCCTGAATCACGAAATCATGGGTGTTCAACCGACTCACGAATTCAGCGATTTTTCCAGCGAGTCTGCGGTTCGTGGCCAGCATCTCGCGCAAACGCACAAATGCGCGCACGACAAAAACGCTCATGTGGACAGCCCGCTTGGAATTGAGCACGGTGGCGGCCATGATCGCACGGTGCTCCGTGAACGCATGGGGCGTGTAGCGGCGCCCACCACGGGTTTTCTTTGAGGTCGCAAATTGCGACCTCAAAGCGCCGTGCTCCCAGTCCGTTAGCTGGAACATGAAATCAGAGGGGAAGCGTTCCTGATTACGTTTTACCTGTTCGTTGAGCCGCTTCACAGGTACACCATAGAACTGCGCGATGTCGACATCGAGGATGACGCGCTGGTGGCGAAGAACTTAAGATGCGCGATTGCACCGCGACGGCAGATGTCGCTCGGCGTTTCGGCATCCTGAGAAGGGTTGCATTTTTTCGGTTTCCATTTGGGTCACAAGTCGTGACCTAAATCATAATTCGAGGAAGGTGTCACAGTTGCGGTAATAGCATCTCAAACTCTTATCCACTTCCCATTTCGGTCTCATTAGCAGCCGTCGATTTACTGCTACGTGATGCTTACTTCCGTATAGGTTCCGTATACCTCGCGCAGGGCTTCGCAAATCTCGCCCACCGTCGCGTAGGCTCGCACCGCATCCACGATATATGGCATTGTGTTCGCCGGAGAAATATTCCCATTCGTGCCCATCTTCGGCTCCTGCTCCGCGGCTTTCTTCAGCGCGTCGAGCCTCCGCCGCACTTCGTCATTCGACCGTCGCGACCGCAGTGCTTTCAACTTGGCCCACTGCTGCCGCGCGACACTTTCGTCGATATAAAGAGTGTGCGGTGACTCTTCCTCGATGACGAACTCGTTCACGCCGACGATAATTTTCTCCTTCGCTTCGGCGGCGCGCTGGAATTGGTAGGAGGCCTCGGCAATCTCTTTCTGCGGATAGCCACGCTCGATAGCCTTTACCATGCCTCCCATCGCGTCCAGCTTGCTGAAGTAATCTAGGGCGCCCTTCTCCATTTCGAGCGTCAGGTTTTCCAGAAAATACGATCCGCCCAGCGGATCGACTGTCTGCGTCACTCCCGATTCGTAAGCAATGATCTGCTGGGTGCGCAGAGCGATGCGGGCCGCTTCTTCGGTGGGCAGAGCCAGGGCTTCATCGTAGGAGTCGCAGTGCAGCGACTGCGTGCCGCCGAGCACCGCGGCCAAGGCCTGCAGGGCCACCCGCGCGATATTGTTCATCGGTTGCTGCGCCGGCAGAGACACTCCGGCAGTTTGCGTGTGAAAGCGCATCAGCCAGGTGCGCTGGTTCTTCGCATCGAATCGCTCTTTCATCACCCGACCCCAAAGCTTGCGGGCAGAGCGGTATTTGGCGATCTCCTCAAAGAAGTCGTTGTGGGCGTTGAAGAAGAAGCTGAGCCGGGGACCGAAGTCGTCCACGTCAAGTCCGCGTCGCCGCGCCCACTCGACGTACTCGATGCCGTCATACAGCGTGAAGGCCAGTTCCTGCAACGCCGTCGACCCAGCTTCGCGAATGTGGTAGCCGCTAATGGAAATTGTGTTGAAGCGCGGTGTGAATTTCGATCCGAACTCGAAAGTGTCGATCACCAGCCGCATCGACGGCGCCGGCGGATAGATGTATTCCTTCTGCGCGATGTATTCCTTGAGAATGTCGTTTTGAACCGTACCCGAAATCTTTTTCCAGTCTGCCCCTTGCTTCTCGGCCACTACCAGATACATTGCCCACAGTACGGACGCGGGCGAGTTGATGGTCATCGAGACTGTGGTCTTTTCCAAATCGATGCCGCCGAAAAGAATTTCCACGTCTTCCAGCGAATCGATGGCCACACCGCACTTGCCCACTTCGCCCTCGCTCGCCGCGTGATCTGAGTCGTAGCCCATCAGCGTAGGCAAGTCGAACGCGACGGAAAGGCCGCCGCCCCCGTGCTCGAGCAAATACTTGTAGCGCTGGTTGGTCTCTTCGGGCGAAGCGAATCCAGAGAACTGCCGCATCGTATAGAGCTTGCCGCGATATCCAGTGGCGTGAATCCCGCGGGTGAACGGGGGCGTTCCGGGATATCCGAGATATTTTTCCTCACTCCAGTCCTCGGGAAGATCGGCCTGCGTGTAGAGGCGGCGCACCGGTGCGCCGGAAATCGTGGTGAAGCGGGCGTGCCCGTGCTCGTCGAGATTCACGCCGGTGGACGCGCCAATCGGCCGCTCGGGAGACTTCTCGAGCGTAGGCGCCAGCGTCTTCTCCGCCCACGTTTCTGCTGCAGAGGAGGGAGGGCGGTTTTCAAAGACATCGGCAATCGGGCTTTCAGCGACCTGCGGCTTGGGCGGCTTCTTCTGCGGCATGAGGACCCCAGTGTCCTGTTGTGATGATAGGGAAGCGCGCGCCAGTGGGCAAGGCGATCTCGCCTGACCAGCACGACCGGTCGGTCGGTGACCGCCGGTGCGTCACTTCGGTGGCTTGCGCGAAAGCTCCCATGCCTTGGCGTATTTCCACGAAACATAGCCGGCGTGGTAGAGATGCAGCAGCATGCCTTCGCGGCCGTCTAGAAAGCCGAGGCGAAAGATGTAGTTGTAGATGAATGTCGCCAGCGGTCGCAGAACAATGTTGGTAAAGCTGAAGCTGCGGTGACCCTTGGCAATTGCCAATTGCGCGCCTAGCGAGGAGTAACGGTTCATGTGGCCGAGGTACAGAGTGAGCGTGGGGTAGGTGTAGTGAATGAGTGCGTTCTTGAATTGAACAGTCGTTTGGTGGACTTCGGGTTTCAGTTCGCAGCGATCATGCGGGTCATGACCGGTAACGAATCCCTGCCCACGCCTGAACAGCCGCAACTTGGGATCCGGATAGAAACCGCCGTGGCGAATCCATCGGCCGAGAAACAGATTCTTGCGCGGAAGTTTGTAGCCGCTTGCGGTGTCGGGGCGAGCGATAGCGGCGTGAATTTCTTCGGCCAATCCCGGACTCACCTCCTCGTCCGCGTCCAGCAGCAGCACCCAATCCTTGGTGCACAGTTCGATCGCGTACTGTTTCTGGGCCACGTAGCCGCGCCATGGTTCCAGCACGACCCGGGCTCCGTGTTCCCGCGCGATCTCGCAGGTGCGATCCCTCGAGCCGGAATCGACGAGCACGATTTCATCGGCCCAGCGCACGCTGGCCAGGGTTCGGCCGATGTTGGTTTCTTCGTCCATCGCCACGATCGCCACGGAGATTGTCATAGTGAGCGGATAATTGCTGATTGTCGATTGCAATCCAGGATCAATCAGTCTTTCAATCATCAATCAAGAATCATCCATCAGCAATTGACCCCTCGGCCACCGCTTTGCGGGCCCGAACCTCGGATAGCAAGAACACTATCAGGATGAGCAATTCAGGTTCGAGGGGATGTCGGTAGCGGGCATGGGGGAATACGAAATAATAGACCGTGGGATAAGTCGCAACGAGTCCGGCGAAAAGCCATGCCCCCGGCCGCTTTTGGCGCACCGCACGGCCGAGTCCCCAAAGCGCCAGCACTGACGATGCCAGGAAAAGCGAACTGCGAAAATCCCACGGGGCTGTACTGTCGGTGGGTCGGGGCACTCCGTTCCAGTAATAAAAGAAACGCTTCACGCTTATCACTGCGAACCGCCGCGGGTGCTCGCGAATCCAGTCGAACGCCAGCCTCCGGCAATCGGATTCGTACGCAATTTCTCCCATGCGCTGAAACTTATCGAGTTCCAGTTTATTGAGATTAGGCTGCAGAGTGGCGATCAGCATGCCGTCGGCCATCTTGTTGTTGCCGAGACGGAACTGCAGTCCGAAATCGTCGCGAATGAAAACGAAACGGCCAAAGACCTCGTAATTCCGAATCAGCCAGGGAGATAGAGCCAGGAAGAACAAAAACGAGGAAAGCACAACGCCGGTGAGCGAAGGCATGCCGCGCCGATATCTCTGCCGCCATATCCAGAGGCCGCAGAACGGCAGAAACGACAGCATTGCAGGATTAGCCAGGGCTCCCACGCCCCACAACGCGCCGAAGATTGTCCATCCTCGCCAACCCGGCCACTGTCGCAGCTCAAGCGCGACCAGGAAGATCAATGCCAGCATCAGCGGAGTAAAAGTTGTGTCCCAGATCCAATGAATGGACCAGTACCAGACATAGGAATTGAGCGCCCACGCCCCAGCAGACCAGAGTGCGACTCGCGCTCCGAAGGTTCGGTGCGCAATCAGAAACACCGGAATGGTGGTGAGCGATGCGAACAGGCTGTTGATCGACAGCAGAACCCACGCGGAAGCATAAGTGTAGACGCCGAAACCCTTGAAGACTCCGCCGATCAGGTAGGGATAAAGCGGCGGTTCCCAGGCTGTAGGACCGGTATTTCCTCCGTAAGGATTGCTGAAACCCTGCCCCACGGCGACGGAACGGCCCACCCGGCCCATCTCAAAGCCGAAGCCGAAGTTGTCTTCGCCGGGGCGAGTGTGATATTGGCGGAAAATTCCGATTGCTGCCAGTTGCAGAAGAAACGAAAGCAACACCATCCACAACACAGACTGCGGGATGGCAGGCAGGCTCGCTCGTTCCATCACGGGCGAGTTTATCAGGTCCAAGCCGAGGCTGGGCTCACTCAACGAGTCCACTCAACATGATTCTTAATCGGGAACTATTCAAACGGGTCTGGTGTCCATTTAGAAAACAAATTCCGGAGGACCTCTCGATGTCCAGACGACTTATAACCTCGCTAGTTCTGACCGTTTGCGCTGCTGCGGCTTTAGGTTCTTCGCAACAAGCCGCCACAGCAAACGGCAAGCCTGAGGATCAGATAACGCAACTGGAGCGTGATTGGCTCACGGCGGACGGCAAAGGCGACATCGCTTCGTTGCGCCGGATAATCCCCGACGATTTCATGGGTAGCAGCTTCGATGGCGGGATGCTTAGTAAACAAGACATCATCCCGGAACACACCGGTTCGGGCGGCTTTGCAGGAGCGACTCTGGGCGATACGAATGTACGATTTGTTTGGCGATACCGCCGTCCTGATGGGAGTGATAAACTCTGCCGCCGGGCCGAACCGAATCCGTGTGACTTTGGTCTTCCAGAAACGACAACAGGGCTGGCAGATAATTGCTGCGCAACTGACGCATATGCCCTAGCCTTCTCTCCGCCCGATTAAGACTACGACGGAGGCGGTTGCGCAGGCTGCTCTTCCGGGGTCGCGTCTTGCCGCGGCACGACATAAGGAACCTTGGGAAGGTGCGTGACCTGGCCGCGCGTGGCGTCGGCGACGTTGATGCCAGTGTGATCGAGCAGCAATCCCGTGGCTCGATCCAGTTCGACGCGCGACTTCTCGTAGGCCGCCTTGGCAGAGACCAGATTCGATTCGTTGGTGGTAAGGATCGAGGCATCCTGCAGGATTGCAGTGGTGGTGGTGAGTCCGACTTTCAGTTTTTGTTGATCGGCATCGAGAGTCTGGCGGGCGAAGTCGACCGCGTACTGGGCCGCCTGTACGGAGGCGCGGTTCTGCTTCACGTCGAACTGCGCGTTGCGCACTTCGATGCGTATTTGATTTTCCAGCTGGTGCAGCCGGACCTGGGCCTGCCGGTATTCCAGTTCGGCGCGCACCTGATTGGCTTGCGCTTCGCGGTTGCGCAGCGGGATTGTCAGAGAGAGTCCGACACCTTTGTCAGGAGCGGTACCGTTAAAGAGCTGGTTCAGCGTGCTGCCATAGCCGACCGGGCCGCCATTGGCAAAAGGTGGAGGCGCGCTGCTGCCGCTGAAGCAGCTCGAGACGGCGGGGTTACAAGGTGGCGTCAGCACGACAGGGTTGACGTTCCCTCCCACGCCTGATCCGCTGTAATAAGCAAAGGCATCGAGCGTGGGCAGCAAGGCGTTGCGCACGGCTTTGCTGCTAAGGTCTCGAGACCTGAGATCAATGCGCGATTCGACCAGTTCAGCACGATGATCGAGGGCTTCATTGATCATGTCTTGAATGGGAACCGCCGTTTCTTCTTGCGGCACCTGCATGGTGGAGGTGGGAATCATGTCAGCCTCAGCCAGTGCCGGATCGTCGATGCTGCGGCTGAGCGCGTTCTTCATAAGCAACTTTTCCAGTTCCAGATTGTTCTGTGCCAGGATCAGGTTCTGCTCGTCCGTCGAAACCGTGCTCTGCGCGCTGACCACCTGAATGGGCGGCACAGTCCCGACCTGCGCCTGCTGCTTGGTATCGGTCAGAGCTTTCTGGGCATAGGTGAGAGCTTCTTCCTGCACGCGCACGTTCTCGTAGGCATAGACCAAATCCCAATACATGTCCTCAATCTGATCAACGGTGGTGATGATTTGCAGGCGGAAGGCGACGTCGGAAATCTCCCGATTATTCTTGGCAATACGGATGAAGCGGGTATTGGGAAGAGATCCGAAGCCCTGCAGCAAGTTTTGCGTGACGCGGACCTGGAAGTTCGAGGTGATGCCCGGGCTTAAGAGACTATCGGGACTGTTGGTAGCGAAGTGAGTGTTATTGAATCCCGCGTTCAGAGTGGTGCCCCATGCAAATCCCTGAATGTAGTTGATGTCGGCGGTGTAGGTGTTCTGAGAGAGTATGGGCACGCTGCCCACGCTGGTGGATTCGGTGTCATCCTTGTCGAGCTGCAAGCTGCTGGTAACGATGGGATCGAAGCTGGTGATGTTCGAGCCAATGCCGAGCGTGGAACTGACCAGGCCGTTCGTGCCAGTGCCCACGCCGCTGGGGGCTACAGTGGTGCCTCCGGTGCCGGAGCCTACTGTGCCGCCGAGGCCGCCCACACCCCCGCCTGGGGTGTTTTGCACGATGCCGGCGTTGACGCCGAGAATGTTTGCACCCGACTTGGCCCGCAAGTAATCCGTGTCGGCGATGTTGAGATTATAGCGGGCAATATCGATGTCGAGATTGTTTTCCAGAGCGAGGGCGACGGCGTCGTCGATCGAAAGGTAAATCCTTCCGTCACGTACCAGCGAATCGATGCGCGGCGAGTTTCCCAGATTCGGCTGCGCCACCTCCTGCTGCTGGTAGGGCCGCAGGAAATGCGGAAAGGCCGAACGCGGCCTGGAGTAATCCTGCAGGTGAACCGTCTGTGGCTGAGCGGGAACTGGCGCGGTTTGCGGCGCGGGAGCGGCTGGAACATCCTGAGCGCGCATGCACGGCTGCAGCTGCAGGCAGGCCAGGAGGACAGAGGCCGCCAACAGCAGGGTTGGCCGCCGGTTGGCCGCGGTCATTCGAGGCAGAAGCAAAAGCATGGGTCGTCTCCTTGAGTCAACACGGTCCTGCATCCTGTTAAAACTGCAAATATAGGTTTTGCGAGTCGGATGCGGAAAACATAAAAGCGTCACTCCATCTTAGCGGGACGGAGCGAATGAAGCGGACGCGGGCCGCAAAGAATATTGTAAAGAATTGTGAGGAAGAAAAATAAGGCGCGGTTATGAACCGCGCCTGTCTTGCTCGCGCGGCCCTACTGCGGCTGCTGCGCAGGCGCAGCCTGCGGCGGCGGTGGCATATCCTTGCGCGGTGCGACATAAGGCACGTTGGGCAGGTGCGTGACCTGACCCCTGGCCGCATCATCAATGCTGATGCCGTGATGATCGAGCAGCGCCCCAGTGGCCCGGTCCAGTTCGATGCGCGACTTTTCGTAGGCCACCGTGGCATTCACCAGAGCTGATTCGGACGTTGCCAGCTGGCTCTGGTACTGCAGAACCAGCGTTGTGGTGGAAGTGCCGAACTGATATTTCTTCTGCTCTGCGTCCAGCGACTGCCGCGCCAGCTCCGCGGCTGCCTGGGCAGAATCGACGCTGGCCCGGTTTTGCTGGACAGCGTATTGCGCATTGCGGATCTCGATCCCCACCTGATTCTCGATCTGTTGCAGCCGCATCTGAGCCTGGCGGTATTCCAGTTCAGAGCGGATCTGCACGGCCTGCGCCGCACGGTTGCGCAGCGGGATGTTGAGTTGCAAGCCGACACCCTTATCGGGCGAGGTGGAGTTAACCAGTTGATTCAGGGTGTTTCCGATGCCGGTGGTCGGAGTTATCGTTTCAAGACTGCCCGGAGCGTTGCTAGCGCAGCCGAATTCCTGCTGCAGCAACGTCTCTGGGGTCGAGCACACGTTAACGGGATTCTGGTTTCCGCCCACTCCTGCTCCGCCGTAGTAGGCGAAAAGATCGAGCGTGGGCAAGAGTGCGCTGCGCACGGCCTTGTTACTCAGTTCGCGGCTGTTCAGGTCGATGCGGGATTCGACCAACTCAGCACGATGGCGGAGCGCTTCATTGATCAAGTCTTCGGTCGGCACGACCGGCTCTTGCGCAGGAATATCCATAGTGGAGGTGGGAATCACGTCGGCGGTGGCCAGCGTTGGATCCTTCAGGGTGCGGGTGAGCGCGTTCTTCATCAACAGTTGCTCCAACTGCAGGTTGGTTTGCGCTGCCGTCACCAACTGCTGATCCTGCGCGACCGTGCTTTGCGCTCGCACAGTTTCAATGGGAGCCAGGCTGCCGATCTCGACCTGTTTCTTGGTATCGGAGAGAGTCTTCTGGGCGAAGGCCAGCGATTCATTCTGTACACGGGCATTCTCGTAGGCGTAGACCAAATCCCAGTAAATGTTCTCAATCTGGTCAATTGAGTCGATGATTTGCAAGCGAAAGGCTACATCGGTGAGTTCCCGATTGTTCTTGGCGATCCGAATGAATCGGGTGTTGGGCGCGAATCCAAAGCCCTGCAGCAAGTGCTGGGTGAAGGTTGCCTTGAAACTGGAGTTCAACGCGGGACTCACGCTCGAGAAAAAGCTGTTCGTGGTCTGCCGGGTGTTGTTAAAACCCACACTCAGATTCGTGCCCCACTGGAAAGCCTGGTTGTAGGCGAAGTTTACCGTGCCCGTGTTCTGAACCAGGCTAGTCCCGGCAGGGACACCCTGGAAGATGCTGGTGGATTCCTCGCTGAAGTGATCTTCCTGCAACGTGCCGGTGACGACCGGGTCGAAGCTATTGATGTTCGGTCCGAGGCCGAGAGTCGAACTAACCAAGCCGTTGGTGCCGGCGCCGATGCCGCCTGCCCCCAGGCTGGTGCCGCCCGTGGAAGCTCCGGCAGTTGCGCCAATGCCGCCAACGCCGCCCCCCGGAGTGTTCTGCACAACTCCTGCATTGACTCCGAGAATGCTGGCTCCGGCTTTCGCGCGCAGCACGTCGGTGTCGGCAATGTTCAGGTTGTAACGCGCGATGGCGATATCGAGATTATTCTCCAGCGCGAGGGCGATGGCGTCGTCGAGCGAAAGATACAGTTTGCCATCACGCATGAATTGGTCAATGCGCGCCGTATTGGCCAGGATTGGGTTGGCCAGATGCCGCGGCTGGTAAGGGCCAACCGGATTGGGAAAATGAGACACCGGCTTGGAATAATTCATCACGGGAAGCGCCTGCGTTTCCGGCGTATTTTGCGGGATGGGTGCGGCGGGCGGTTCCTGAGCCCAACCTGTGACGGCCGAACCTGCGAGCGTCAGCGCCGCGAATAAAACCGCGGCCGTGGTCAGCCGGATGTTTGAGGTCAAGCGTGCGAATGGCATCTACTCATCTCCGTTTGTTAAGACCGATTCGATAAGACCAGTTCGTTAAGACCTTGCAACCAGCAACTTAGGTTATGCGTGAGAAATCCCGGATTCGTCCGAAATGGCGGTTCTATTCAGTCGCGGTTCTGCTCAATCATTGATACGCAAGCAGCGTCGCCTTGGTTCCTGAAAACGCGTACTTGAAGACGTTTTCCCAAATGCATCCTGAAAAGCTCGTGAAAAACGCCAACTCGCCGCAAGTTTCATGAAAGGCACCAGTATATCCGACCCCGCTGCCTCCCTTTCGAGTCTTCGAGGAGTTGAAACTGATAAAGTGCTGGCGATGGTCGAGCGCTTCGCCGGAAAGCGGAATCAAAGTTGCCCCGCAAACCCATCCTATGAAATGACTTGGATGAACCGGCGTGGCCGTAGGACTCGCGGCTGCAGGACTTAGGCTGCGAGGCTTAGGCTGCAAAGACTTGGAAGATCGCATGCGCAATCTCAAATTGGTTCTCTCCTATGATGGTTCGGAATTCGCCGGCTGGCAAGTGCAGCCCGATGCTGTGACAGTGCAAGGCACGCTGGCCTCAGCCATTGGACGAGTTACCGGCGAAAAGGTATTGCCCCAGGGTTCAGGGCGAACCGACGCAGGAGTGCATGCGTTGGCCCAGGTGGTGACATTTGCCACGGAATCCTCGGTTCCTACGGCGAACTTTGTGAAAGCGTTGAACGATATTTTGCCGGCGTCGGTTAGGGTTCTGGAAGCGGAAGAAGCTGCGGCGGATTTTCACGCACGACATTCGGCGCTGGCAAAGACTTACCGGTACCGGATTTATCGCGCTGCGATCTGTCCGCCGTTTCTGGCGAGGTATGTCTGGCACTATCCGTATCCGCTGGATGAGGAGGCGATGCTGCGAGCGGCTGCGCAGGTCGAAGGAGAACATGACTTTACTTCGTTTGCCGCAGTGGATCCCGAGAGTAGCGCCGGCGTCCCGCCAGCTTTCGCGGATGGCAAGAATGCCCGAGGACGAGAAGGTGCGCCGCTCTCGAATGTGCGAAGGATTTTCTCTTCGAACTGGCAGCGACAGGGGGACGAGTTCGTCTATACGGTGAAGGGATCCGGGTTCTTGCACCACATGGTAAGGAATCTGGTGGGGACGTTTATTCTTGTAGGCAAAGGAACGCTTGAGGCCAAAGACGTCCCGCGGATACTGCAGGCACGCAACCGCTCGGCCGCGGGAGCGACGGCGCCGGCCGGCGGGCTGTATCTCGTGGGGGTGGAATACTCGGAGTAGCTGACCCTGCGCGAAGGAGAGGCGCAGCGTATGGAACGTATGGAAGAGGAAGAGATAGTTGCCGGCGGGAATGGACGGCACGACAGCCTATGGCTTGTCGTGGCCGAGTTTGCCATCGTGGCCGCGCTGTTTGTCGCGGACGTGTACCACCACATCTTTTTCAGTAAGACGCCCTACTTGTTCCTGCTGGGATGGGTTTCGCTGCGCTTGCGGGGGATGCGGTGGAAAGACATTGGATTCGCGCGACCGGCTGCTCGGGGAACCACGCTCGCGATTGGGGTTCTTTCCGGACTGTTCATTGAGGGGTTCGAGCTGTTCATCAGCCAGCCGCTGCTAGTGCGCTGGATGGGCAAGATGCCCGATCTTTCGGATTTCACGGCGGTTCATGGCAATTTGAAGCTGACGCTGATTTACCTGCTGCTGACCTGGACGCTGGCCGCGTTTGGCGAGGAACTGGTTTATCGGGGTTATCTGATGAATCGCGTGGCTGGAGCGTTTCGTGGCACGCGGGCGGCGTTGGGTGGTAAGCCTGGTCGTGATCAGCGTAGTCTTTGGATGTTCCCATATCGGTGAAGGAGCCACCGGGATGATGGAGAATGTCTGGGATGGGTTGCTGCTCGGGGCTTTGTACCTGGCGTGCGGGCGTAATCTGGCCGCGCCGATTATCGCGCACGGAGTGACGGATATGGTGGATGTGCTCTTGATGTATTGGGGGAAGTATCCAGGGATGCGGTAGGCTCGGCCTTGGCCACTAATCTGCAAATCGCCACACGGAAAGTTTCGTCGGTGAATCCGGCGACGGGCGAGGTTCTGTGCGAGTTGGAGTGCGCGAGCGAGAGTGATATTCAGGCCGCGGTGGCGCGGGCGGACGCGGCCCAGGCGGCATGGACTGAGATCGGAGTGCTGAAGCGGATCGCGATCCTCCGCGAGTTTCAGCGCAGGCTGCTTGAGAAGAAGTCAGAGATCGCAGAAGCCATCACACGAGAAGCCGGCAAGCCTTTGGCTGAGGCGCTCACCACTGAAGTTCTGGTAGTGCTCGATGCGGCGCGGTTTCTGATCGACCACGCTTACCGCCTGCTGCGCGATGAACCGCTACCTCACGGAAATCTTGCCGCCAAGCTCAAGCACGGACGGCTGCTGCGCGAACCTTATGGCGTGGTGGGAATCATTTCGCCCTGGAATTATCCTTTTTCGATTCCCGCGACCGAGACGCTTGCGGCTCTGGTAGCAGGGAATGCAGTAGTTTTGAAGCCTTCGGAGTTTACCTCTCTCGTTGCTCTGGACCTGGAGTCGCTGCTGCACGCGGCGGGCGTGCCCGGGAACGTCTTTCAGGTTGTGGTGGGCGATGGCGCGACCGGCGCAGCACTGATTCATTCGCATATCAATAAACTGGTGTTCACCGGCAGTGTGGGTACGGGCAAGCGCATCGCAGCGGCTGCTGCCGAGCGACTGCTGCCTCTAGTGCTGGAGTTAGGCGGTAAAGATCCCATGCTGGTGCTTGACGGCGCCGATGTAGACGTGGCTTCGAGCGCGGCAGTTTGGGGAGCGTTCGTCAACGCGGGGCAGACTTGCTTGTCGGTCGAGCGCTGTTACGTGCATCGAAGTCTGTATGAAGAATTTCTTCACGCCTGCAGTGAGAAGACGAAGAAGCTACACGTAGGCTCCGGGCTGGATCAAGAAACCGACGTAGGACCGATGATTCACGAACGGCAGGTGCGAGTTGTGGAGGCCCACGTGGAAGAGGCCACGGTCCGCGGAGCAAGGGTTTTGACTGGAGGGTCCCGCTTGCACGAGCTGGGAAGGAATTTCTATAAGCCCACCGTGCTCGCGGATGTTACGCACGAGATGCGAATCATGCGCGAGGAAACATTCGGCCCGGTGCTGCCAGTAATGGCATTCGATGGCGACGAAGAGGCGGTGCGGCTGGCCAACGACTCTGAATACGGGCTGGCCGCAAGCGTCTGGACCCGCGACCGCGCTCGCGGCGAGCGCCTGGCGCGCCGCATTCAGGCGGGCACCGTCATGGTCAATGATGTGGTTTCGTGTTTCGGCATCAGCGAAGCGCCGCATGGCGGCTTGAAGTCGAGCGGCCTGGGCCGCACTCACGGGCGTTTCGGCCTCGAAGAAATGGTGCGGTTGAAATATATGGATGTGGACCTGATGCCTGGCATGAAGAAAGTCTGGTGGTACGGCTACGGCATGAATTTCTCTCAACAGATGAACGGCTTTCTCGACATGCAGTTCGCACGCGGTTTAACGGCGCGCCTGCGTGGAGCATTAAGCATTAAGAGCCGTCAGCGTGATTAGACGCAAGCAGTTGTGAGGACGGAGTTGTGAGTACGCGTGCCGAGAGCCGAAAGCTGAGGCCTGAGAACTGAGAACTGGAGCCACTTTCATGAGCAATCCTTCAAATTCAGATCCGAAACGCGAATTGCTGCGTCACACACTGGCCACGCTGGCTTATCGTGGAGCGAAGGCCGTCCGGAACGCGCCCGATGGCTTCGCCGTGTTTCATGTGGACGAAGGAGTGCGAGCGCCAGGGCAGATTCTGGCGCACATGGGCGACCTGATGGATTGGGCGCTCTCGATCGCGAAGGGAAAACCCGAATGGCATGACTCCAAGCCGCTGGCGTGGGGGAAGGAAGTGGAACGCTTTTTCGCCGCACTGAAGATGTTCGATGACTACCTGGCTTCCGAAGAGCCATTGCATGCGCCCATGGAAAAACTCTTTCAGGGGCCGATTGCCGATGCGCTGAATCATGTGGGTCAGATTGCGATTTTGCGGCGACTGGCGGCGGAGCCCGTGAAAGCAGAGAACTATTACAAGGCCGAGATCGTGATTGGGCGCGTGGGCGTCGATCAAGTCAAGCCCAAACGGGAATTCTAGTTACTGGTCGGAAGCGGACCCTGATCCTTGAACGGGACTTCCGCGCGATAGATGGCCTGCCAGTGGCCGGCTTTGAAGATGTAGATCGAACTACCATTCACGTGGACTGGCAATTTCTCTCCCTTGCAAGTGGCATACTGCTCCGCTTGATATGTGAGCAGGTATGCCCCGGTGGCGAGCGGCAGCGCTCCGAAGTCGGATAGGCCATAGCCTTCGACAGTACAGCCTTTCGCAGAGTTTTGCTGTTCGGCGAGTTGCTGGTCACGGGAAAGCGTGCCGTTCTCACCCCAGAAGATTGCATTCTCCGGCATGTGCTCGCGAAAGTAGGCTTGGTTTTTCGTCTTCCAGGCTTCGAAAAAACCGGATTCAGTGCGCACCAGCTCCAGTTGGATGTTTCGATTGTCGTTCGGAGCTTCGTTATGCGGGGTCTGAGCGCTGGTTGTTGCTAGAAGGAGGGCGAGCGAGAGAAACGCCGTGCCGGTGAGGAAAGTCTTTGTTTCAGGAAGCGGTTTGCGATTCATACGATGCTCATTCTGGCGCTGGTCCGCCGGTCACGAGAATAGGCCTAGCATACGACATCGGGCGGCTTGGCCTTTGCCTTTAGCCTTCGAGTACAATCACATTCGTAAGAGCGAATCCAGCGGCGCGAGCGCCGCGCGAACGAGGGTAAGTCCTTTGGCGACCGGCGAAATCACCACTTCAGGCACGCAAGCTCCTCTGCAGCTTCCGCATCATAAAGTCAAGATCAAGAAGAACGGGCAGCGCGCCTGCAACGAGAAGAACGAAAAAGGCAAATTCTGCGGTGGCCATTTGAAACGCTGGTTCTACTCTGAAGATGTGATTGAGCAGGCCTGTGGCGACGCCGAAAAAGCCTGGGGACTGGATGCCGAAGTCTACCGCTGCGAGCATTGCCAGACCCTCTATTTGCCGAATCCCGCGGAGGCTAAAGTGAACGTCGCCGGTCAGGGGATGATTTCCGTTTTCGGGTTGACGCTGCCGCCGAAAGAAAAGTAAACCCAGTACCCGGAGACAAGCGCGGGCTAACTCGGTACTGGGTAGTGGCAACTTCGATGAACACTTCCGAACTCATCTACGACTGGAACAAGAATCATCCTCCGGGACTGAAGCCGGCGGGACCGGTTCAGCTGAATGATGAGAGCCTCCGCGATGGGCTGCAGTCGCCCTCGGTGCGCGATCCTTCGATTCCCGAAAAAATTGAAATTCTTCATCTGATGGAGGCGTTGGGGATCGACTCGCTCGATCTGGGATTGCCAGGCGCGGGGGCGCGCGCAGTGGAGCATGTGACTGCGCTGGCGCGGGAGATGGTCGCGCACAAGATGAAGATTCGCGCCAACTGCGCGGCGCGGACGCACGAGAACGATATTCGTCCCATTGCCGAAATCGTGCAGAAGACGGGGCTGCGAATCGAGGCCGCTACATTCATCGGTTCCAGTCCCATCCGGCGGTTCACGGAAGGTTGGTCTGACGATTTTCTTTTGCAGACCACCCAGAAGGCTGTGAAATATGCGGTTTCGCTCGGCCTCGATTCGATGTACGTCACTGAGGACACGTCGCGCTGTGATCCGGAGACGGTGAAGCGGTTGTATTCCACGGCAATTAGTTGCGGCGCGCGCGCTATCGTGATCTGCGACACAGCAGGGCATGCCACGCCCATGGGAGCGTTCGCGCTGGTGCGGTTTGTGATCGAGGAAGTGGTGAAACCCTCCGGCGAAAAGATTCGTCTGGATTGGCATGGGCACAGCGATCGCGGCCTGGCGATTGCCAATTCGATAGCGGCTCTGATTGCCGGGGCCGATTGCGTTCACGGATGCGCTATCGGTCTGGGTGAGCGCGTGGGTAATACGCAGATGGATCAGATGCTGGTCAATCTCAAACTCATGGGGATTGCGCCCTGGGCTGAGCAAGACCTCAGTAAGCTGAAACAATATTGCCAGGCCGTGTCGCGGGCCACCGGCGTGCCCATTCCGGCGAACTATCCGGTGGTGGGAGACGACGCTTTTCGCACGGCCACGGGCGTGCATGCGGCGGCGATCATCAAGGCGTATCGCAAGAACGATGTTGTGCTGGCGAACACGGTTTACTCGGGCGTGCCCTCGCATGTGTTCGGGCTGGAGCAGATCATTGACATCGGGCCCATGAGCGGGAAGTCGAATGTGCTGTTCTGGTTGGAGCTGCGTGGCATTCCGGCGAGCGACGATCTGGTCGAACGCATCTACCAACGCGCCAAGGCGAGTGATCACACGCTGAGTGATGTTGAGATTGCGGAGTGCCTGCCAGCGGCGGCAGTGAAGCGGAACTGCCGTGGAGGTTAAGATGCCTGGAACAATGCGACATGCGATTCTCGGCGCCGGCGGCGTCGGTGGACTGATCGGCTCTTGTCTGGCGCACGCCGGAGATTCCGTCACGCTCGTGGTGCGCCGCGAGGCGCTGGCACAGTATCCCAGACAACTTAGTCTGGAAAGTCCTTTCGGCAGGTTCACGGTGGATGTTTTGGTCACTGCGGAAGTGCCTCCGGTCGACGTGCTCTGGATTACGGTGAAGGCCACGCAGTTGGAGCCGGCGCTTGCCGCTCTCAAGAACCCCGATGCGGTGCGAGCTATCGTTCCCTTGCTCAATGGCATTGACCATGTCTCGCTGCTGCGCGCCAGGTACGGTTCTGGCCGAGTGGTGCCGGCGACGATTGCGGTTGAAACCGAACGTGTCAGTCCGGGACACATCGTTCATCGTTCGCCCTTCGCGCGTCTCAATGTGTTGTCTGCCGGGCGCGCTCTGCTGGGAGGCACCATCGATCAGTTGCAGCAACTCGGCTTTACCTGCGCATTCATCGATGATGAGCCGACGCTGATGTGGAGCAAGCTAGTTTTTCTGGCGCCGTTTGCGTTGACCACCACCGCTGCGGATAAGAGCACCGGCGAGATCCTCGCCGATCCAAACTGGGCGCAGTTGGGATTGGCCTGTCTGCGGGAGGCGTGCGCCGTCGCTGTTGCCGAGGGCGCCAAAGTTGATGCCGATGCAGTGATTGCGGGCGTGATGAAGATGCCGGGAAACATGCGCAGCTCCATGCAGAAGGACGTGGAGGGGCACAGGACGCCGGAACTGGAGGCGATCGCTGGGCCGATCCTGCGCGGCGCCCGGCGGCACGGGATTGAGGTTCCAGCGACGAAGAAGCTAGTGGCTGCGGTGGAGCAACGTGCTGGCCACGTAGAGAGTCGGCTGGCGTAGAGATCCGGATCAGAGAAAATCACAGATCGACGGGATAAAATATCTCGAATCAATCACTTAGGGACTAAGTCCCGAAGTCCGGCTAAGATATTGATTGCAAATAACTTAGCCGCAAAATCTCTGCAATCAATGGCTTAGCGAGGTGGTGTGTTCTCTCAGTCGAGCTGCATGCAGTTGTCAAAGAATTTTCTGCTCTGATGTTTGGGAGCAGCGGAACTTCGCCGCCTTGACCATGGTCTCATTGCGTGGGGCAAGGTTGGACGTCACACTCAGGCTGTGGAAAATCGCCAGGCGGGCGAGAGCTGGATGAGTGAATGGTGGCTCTAATCTTTTTCTTTACGAAGCAGCTTTTCTCTCAGGCGCGCGATCTTGAAGTGCTTTGACGGGAAGTTTGTTGCGTCCCGCTTCGAATTCGTCCTTGAGCCGCAGGAAGGGTTCTTCAAAATACCATCGGGAGAAATACGCCACCCCGACCGCAAGGGCGGTACCCGCGACGAAGCGTGCCAAAACCAGGGCGAAGCTTCCGCTGGTGTTCGAGACATTCAGTCCCCAGTGGCCCATGGCGCAGCTTACGGCATCAAAGGCGAGCATTTGAATGAGATACAGTCCATAGCTGATCTCGCCCAAGATTCAAACCGGGGCGCGCGAAGATGGTTTTCCATGAGCCGCTTCCCACCACCAGCGCCAGGATGAGCATTCCGGCAAAAAATGAGTTGATCAAACCCCGAAAAGATTTGTCACGTTGGACAGCTAGACAAAACTCAGGGCCAGGAATCCCCAAGAAGCCTGATGCTCTCCCAAGCCGGCGCGCGCGGTGACGAGGAGCAGTAAGAGCAAACCATAATAGGCGGGCAGAATGCGAAGAGCGCGCCGCAGATAAAAGCCGCGGTAGTATCCAGGGTTATCTCGGCTGCCGAGCAGAATTCCAGAGATAAGGAAACGGGAGAGGACAAAGAACAGGTTGACGCCCATCCAGCCGGCGCCCGTGGCCATGACAAACCAGCGAATCAGCCCGTGGAAACGGGCAGCTCCAGTTACGAAATAGAAGCCATGGAAGAAAATAACCATGAGCACGGCGACACCCCGCAGAGTGTCCAACTCAGGCATGCGTGAGCGAAGCAACGGTTGGTGAGTTTCGATCCGTGACATGGAGAAGATGGCGAGTCTACCACAGGGTCAGGGTGAGTCTACGAACGCAGAGGTGTTGAAAGAACTCTCTGCCGGGCCACGGGCGCTGCAAAGCTGCAAGGGTCCTTCGACTGCGCCGCTGCTTGGGGTTTGCGAAGCGGCGGCTCCGTTCAGGATGGCAGAATGCTTTCGCTGCATGAGAGAAGTCGCGAATGTTACTAACGTCTGTCCCTCAATCACGCCAGGTGCCTCGGTCCACTCGGTCTGCCGCATTGTCGGGTTCCCGTCCAAGGTAATCCCCTTTCTTTGCTATACGTTGTAATATGGGCGGATAACTTCCCATGAGCCCCGTTCCCCCACGTGCGGATATGCCGGATGTTGCGCCAACATTGCAGCAGGATGTGGCGCGTCTGGCGGCCTCGCCGGAGGTGCGTTCGGCTTACAACTGGCTGCGCATGCAGGAGCCGCAACTGGCGCAGTGGCAGATGGAGATGGCGCGGATTCCGGCTCCTCCGTTTGGCGAGTCAGCGCGCGGAGCCTGGCTGGCCGAACGCTTTCGCGAAGTTGGGCTCGACGATGTTCGCTCCGACGATGTGGGCAACGTGTTCGGCATCCATCCTGGATTTGGCCAGCGCTACGTGGCGCTGAGTGCGCACATTGATACCGTGTTTCCCGCGAACACGCCGCTGAACGTCCGGCAGCAGGGCAGCCGGATTTATGGGCCGGGAGTTTCCGACAATGGTGCAGGGGTTACGGCGATGCTGGGAATTGCAGCGCTCCTGCGTGCGGTGCGCCTGCGGCACGCGCTGCCGTTTGTGTTTATCGGTAACGTGGGTGAAGAGGGTGAAGGTGACCTGCGCGGAATGCGGCACATTTTTTCAACGCCGCGCTGGAAGGATTCGATCGCTTACAGCGTAGTGCTCGATGGTGCCGGCGCGGACACGATTGTTGCCGAGGCTCTGGGCAGCCGGCGCTTTGAAGTGATCGTGCGTGGTCCGGGCGGGCATTCGTGGAGCGATTTTGGAGCGCCCAATCCAATTGTGATTCTTTCGCGCGCGGTCGATGCGTTTACGGCTACCCCGGTGCCGGCAACCCCGAAGACGACTTTCAACATCGGAGTGATTCGCGGCGGAACTTCGGTGAATTCGATTCCCGAGTCGGCCAGCATGAAGGTGGATATCCGCTCGACTTCGATGACGGAGATGGAGCGCCTGGAACAGGCATTGCGGCTGGCCCTGAATCGAGCGGTGGAAGACGAGACGCTGGCGGCCGAGATGCGGTCGCCAGTGCAGAAGCGGCCTTCCGGAGTGAGTTGCGAAGTGGTGGCAATCGGCAATCGTCCGGCGGGGGAACTGGCGATGGGCGCGCGGATTCTGCACGTGATCCGTGCGGTGGATGCGCAGCTGAATAACGCCGCGCAAGTGCAGCGGGCCTCGACCGATGCGAACATCCCGCTGTCGCTGGGCCTTGAGGCGATTGCGATCGGAGGAGGCGGCTCGGGAGGCGGCGCACACACCTTGCAGGAATGGTTCGACGGTAACGGACGCGAGTTGGGGCTGAAGCGGATTCTATTGACCATGCTCGCACTCGCAGGAGCGGGGGTGGGCGAATGATGAGAATGTTCGCGACCTCGGGGGCTAAAGCCCTTTACAAGTGCGCGCACTTTTCCGCAGCGCTGAAGCGCTGTGCCATCCTAAAGCTGCAGGCGGTAGTGGAATCCCACCCTTCGCAAAGAACGGGAAGGATGGGGCACCCGGCTTTTCTGATGGTGTTCATCGCCATCGCCTGTAGTGCGCAGACCCCGACTCCGAGTGCTGCGCAGGCTCCCGCCGCGAAGCCCAGGGCGGACGCCATCTTCTTTCACGCCAATGTGTACACGGGCGTGTCCTCGAATTCGCCGTTCAGTTCCACTCTGCGCGAGGAAGCCATCGCGGTGCGCGGGGACCGGATTCAGGCGGTTGGCAAGAGTGTGGACATCCTGAAGCTGAAAGGGCCAGATACGGAGGTTGTTGATTTGGGCGGGCGGTTTGTCATGCCGGGATTCAACGATGCGCATGTGCATCTGGCAGAGGCCGGGCTGCAGAAATTAACTATCGACCTGGCCGGGGTGAAGACGCTGGATGAATTTCGCGCGCGGGTCAAGGCGCGGGTGGAGAAGGTCAAGCCGGACGAATGGATTGTGGGCGGAGGCTGGGATGAAACCCTTTGGCCGATCGCGATTTTACCCAGCCGATGGGATCTCGATGAGGTGTCGGACGGGCATCCAGTGATTCTGGATCGCGTGGATGGGCACCTTGCGGTGGCGAATACGCGGGCGCTGCAACTGGCTGGTATCACCCTAGCGAGCCGCGATCCCGAGGGCGGGAAGATTGATCGCGATGCTGACGGGCAGCCTACGGGGATTTTGCGCGACAAGGCGCAACAGGCGGTGCGGGCGGTGATTCCACAGTTGACGCACGAACAGCGGCGGCACGGGATAGAGGTCGCATTGGCGGACCTGGCCGAGCATGGGGTGACCTCGGCGCAGGATTATTCGCCCGAATGGGAGAATTTCCTCATTTACGAGGAACTTGAAAAAGACGGGAAGCTGACGGCACGCATTTCAGAGTGGCTGCCTTTTGATGATGTTCTCGACGAGTTGAAGGTGAAGCGTGGATTCCATCCTCAATCAGACTTGATGTTGCACACGGGAATGCTGAAGGGCTTTATGGACGGCTCGCTGGGCGGACATACCGCGGCGCTGATGGAGCCTTATGCGGATGATCCGAAGAACTCGGGCTTGCCGCGCTACGAGGCGGCGAAGCTGAATGAAATGGCCAAGGAGCGCGTGCTGGCGGGCTTTCAGCTGGGGTTTCATGCGATCGGCGACGAGGGAATCCAGATGGCGCTGGATGCCTTTGCCGAAGCCGAAAAGGCGGCGCGCGAGCAGAAAGTGAAGGCGGCGAACGGGGGTAGCGATTTCCGTCTGCGCATCGAACATGCGCAGGTCACCACGCCCGCGCAAATCGCGCGCTTCAAGGAACTGAAAGTGATTGCCTCGGTGCAGCCCGGCCAGTTGCTCACTGACATGCGGTGGGCGCAGGAACGGCTGGGAACGAAGCGGGCCGCGACTTCCTATGCGTGGGCGGCGTTATTGAATAAGGGTGTGACGCTGGCCTTTGGCACCGATGATCCGGTGGAGCCGATATCGCCATTCCGCGGGCTGTACGCAGCCGTCACGCGTAAGAGCGAGAACGGCAAGCAGGAATTTTTTCCTGAGCAGAAGTTGACCATGGACCAGGCGATCGCGGCTTACACCTCGGGTTCGGCCTTTGCGGAATTCGAGGAGAAGGAAAAGGGCCAGCTGGCGGCCGGGGTGCTGGCTGATTTCGTGGTGCTCGACCGCGACATCACGGCTGTCTCCGCGGAGAAAGAGTTGGGGACCAAAGTGGTGCTGACCGTGGTGGGTGGGAAAGCGGTGTACAAGGCGACGCCATCAGGGCAGTAAATTGCGGTCTCGAAATCGGTTTCTTATCAATCAGTGGTACATCAATGTCTTATCGTGGTTATTCCTCCCGTCGCATAAAACGAAAAGGCCGATTCCTGCGTCTAATCCTGTGATCGTGAGAATGTAATCGCATGTACCGGCGGCCTCTAGGAGGGGGGCCGGTGCTTTGGCAAACGGGTATAATTAAAGATTCATACAGGTTTCGGAGGGAAGCAGGCATATGGATTCGCGGGCGATTTGGGTGCGTTTGAAGACGCACCGGTGGGTTTATTCGTTCAGCATTGTGGCTACGCTGGCGCTGGGTATTTTGATCGGCACGGTGGTTTCATCCGGAGTGAAGGGCAAGGAGGGACAGAAGCCTTCCGATGCGACTCCGCTCTCGGTTCCCGCGCCGCAGCAGCTTTCCAATACGTTCTCACAAATCGCCAAGCAGTTGGGGCCGTGTGTGGTCAACATCAACACTGAGTCGACCATTAAGACGCCGCACCGGCGCCGGGGCGAGCAGAATCCCGATGACGACGATAACGGCGGCGGTGGTGGGATGGATGACTTCTTCAACCACTTCTTCGGCGGCGGACCGGGTGGGCAAGGTGGTCCCGGTGGCGGCGACGGTTCCATTCGCGAGCGTTCGCTGGGTTCGGGCGTGATAGTGGATGCGAAGGGCTATATCGTCACGAATCGGCATGTGGTGGAGAAAGCGGACCGCATCCGAGTGCGGCTGCAGGACGATCCGCCGGGCGTGCAGCATGACGCTAAAGTGATCGGGGAAGATCAGGAAACCGATCTGGCAGTCATCAAGATCGACCTGGAGCGTGCGGTGCCTTCGGCGAAGATGGGGAACTCCGATGGCATGCAGGTGGGCGACTGGGTGCTGGCCATCGGCAGCCCGTTTGGGCAAGTGGGAACGGTGACGGCTGGCATTGTTTCCGCCAAGGGCCGGGACATTGTGCCGGGCCGGCAGTTTCAAACGTTCATACAAACTGATGCGGCGATTAACCCCGGGAATTCCGGCGGGCCGCTGGTCAATATGAATGGGGAAGTGATTGGCATCAACACAGCGATTCTGAGCGAGACCAACGCCTATGCGGGCGTGGGCTTCTCGCTTCCTTCAAACACCGTGGTGCAGGTCTACAACCAGCTGATTGGACCTGAGCATCGTGTCTCGCGGGGATCGAT
>Ga0209420_1000099_pt1 | contig 55321 bp, 47 predicted proteins | sample BlaSpr_A8_OM1_O1_FD_187972 | JGI IMG/M metagenome (GOLD analysis project Ga0209420, IMG submission 187972) | Forest soil microbial communities from Thunder Bay, Ontario, Canada - Black Spruce, Ontario site 2_A8_OM1_O1 (SPAdes) (version 2) | ecosystem: Environmental > Terrestrial > Soil > Boreal... | reverse complement strand
TGGCGAACCATTTAAAGCCGAGTTCCACGGCAATTTCGAGCGCTTGATCGGAAACTGATCCTTCCGAAGGCCACAAACCCACGGGCGGTTTTCCAAAGACGCGCTCGTGATACTGACGCGAGCGGAGCAATTGTTCACGCGCGTCTTCCGGATGGCGAAAAGGCGGATGCGGCAGCGGTGACTGAGGATTCGACACGCGCGCGATATCGGTGTCGCAGAGTAAGGGAAGGATGGGATGGTAATAGGGAGTGGTAGAAATTTCGATCTGGCCTCGCTCTGCTGCCAGCCTGTACTCCGGCAACACAGCGCCGAGTAGTTCCAACTGCTTGTCCCGTAATGCGGTCTTGTCTTTTTCTGCGTAATTCGCGCCTTTACGCGACAATTCGGTTACTACCGGATCTTTCGCGATGTACTCCTCGTCCATCCAGGCCAGTTGCGACAGCACTTGCAAATCGCACCAATCACGCACATCGAACCGCGCAACGCAGGATTCTACGCCGGCTGTTCTAACTTGTGCTTGCAGCTCGGCAAATCGAGGCCAACGCCGCACGAAGTTTTCATTCACTTGAAATGCGCGCTCGAGTATTTCGCGTTTCTGCTGAGGTTCAAGCGACTCCGCTGGCGCAAATGCCAGCTCGAACCACGGCTCATGAAAATTCCCACTGGCGTATTCCTCAATTTGCGCAGCGAGTAGCGGAACGAAATTGAATGTCACGTGTACGCCGGGAAATTCTCCCAGAATTTTCACCATGCCCCAGTAATCTTTGAGTGCATGCAAACGTGTCCAGGGAAGCATGTATCGCCCGCTGAACGGTTCGCGATACTGCGGTTGGTGCATGTGCCAAAGTATGGCCAGATTAACGCGGCTCAAAGGAGCGGGCCTTCCGTTTGCATCGATCCCTCGATAGATTGGTGGCGCAAATCAAAACAACTTCCCGCGTCTGCGCTCCATTCTCTTACCATGCTAGAATGACCGCGCGCAAATATGCGCCTGCTTGATAAATATATTGGCCGCGAAGTAGCCTCGCATTCGATCCTTGGCCTCGCTGTCTTCACTTTCGTTTTCTTCGTGCCGCAGCTTGTACGCCTCATGGATTTAGTCGTTCGCCACTCTGGTGGCATCGGAACGGTCGCTCTTTTGTTTCTCTGTTCGCTCGCGCCGGTGCTTGCGTTCACGATCCCCATGGCTGTGCTGGTCGGTGTTCTTATCGGACTTGGCCGGCTTTCTGCCGATAGCGAGATCGTCGCAATTCATGCTTCCGGTATCAGCATGCGCCGGCTGCTTCTTCCTATCGGATTCGTGGCAGCAAGCTGCGGACTCCTAACTCTGGTGCTTACGTTCTGGATAATTCCCTTATCCTGGCGCACACTGGGCAAACTTGAACAAAGAGTTCTTTCTTCCCAAGTGCCTTTTGCCGTGCAGCCGCGTGTGTTCGACGAGCGCTTTCCGCACTTCGTATTATACGTTCAAGATGTGGAGGCCGCGGCCACCCGCTGGCGCGGCGTTTTCCTGGCCTCGTCGGCTCAAGCAAGTGCCACATCAAATATAACCCTGGCACAGGACGCGCAAGTAGTGGCTGGACCGGAACGGGACCAGATCGAGCTTCATCTCGGGTCAGGCAGCACGCACGATTACGATCCTCACGAACCGGACCATTATAGTGTCACGACCTTCGGCAAAAGCGACATTCCCATCGATATTTCTACTGCTACCAGCAGCACCAAGACCACCGCGTTTACCGATGCTGAAAAATCCGTGTCTGCGCTCCTGGCAGATACCGGCCCGAACTGGCGCGACGCACGCGTCGAATTTCATCGGCGCATCGCTTTCCCGGCAGCTTGCTTGATTTTCGCGCTCTTGGGCGTTCCGGTGGGAGTGCGGCCACGCCGCGGCGGGAGAGCCGCCGGACTGGTTCTCACCTTGGTCCTGATTGGCGGCTATTATTTTCTTTTCGTTACCGGCGCGCACATGGCGCAACAAGGATCGCTTGCTCCCTGGGCCGGCATTTGGGAAGCGAATATCGTGGCCGCAATCGTAGGATTTATCTTCTTGCGGCGAATTGAAAACATTCGCAAGCCGAACCGTGTCACTGGCGCGTTGGAATCCATTTTTTCGCGGCAGCGCAAGTCACAGCGCCTGGAATCGGATGCCGCGCCAATCCGCGTATCCAATGGTCCGATCTCGAACGGCTCAGCGATTCTCGTTGCTCCCGCACTCAAAGTGCGTCAAGAAACAGGCGCCGGCGCTTCGGTAGGCTTCCCGATGCTGATGGACATGTACTTGCTGCGTCAATTTTTTTACTACTTCGTTGTACTGCTTGCGGGTTTCGTGCTGATCTTCGATGCGTTCACGCTTTTCGATTTACTGGGTGATATTTCAAAGAATCACATTCCGGCATTAATGGTCCTGAATTATTTTCGATACCTCGTGCCACTCATGGTGTATCAGCTTTCGCCGCTGGCATCGCTGGTGGCCACCTTGGTGACACTCGCTGTTCTGGCGAAAAATAATGAAGTAATAGCTTTCAAGGCCAGTGGCGTGAGTCTCTACCGCATTGTCCTTCCGCTCACGTTGGCAGGCTGCATCATCGCGGCGGGAATGTTTCTTCTGGACGACACCTTTCTCCCCTATGCAAATCAGCGGCAGGACGCTCTTCGCAACGAAATTAAGGGACGTCCGGCACAAACCTATTTTCAGCCCACTCACCAGTGGATATTCGGGGAGAATGACAAAATTTTTAATTACGAACTTTTTGATTGGGAGCGCCAGCTTTTCGGCGGGCTGAGCATCTTCGAGCTCGATTCCAATACTTTTCAAATGCGCCGCCGCGTTTTTGCAACGCGCGCCACTTGGGAAGCCAGCGAGAATGCCTGGATCCTTACGGGGGGCTGGATCCGCGACTTCCATGGCAACAAAGTCACGCGCTATACGCCATTTAAGGTCAACTCGCTTCCCGAACTAACCGAAACACCCAGCTATTTCCGCAGGGAGGTTCGCCAGTCGGCGCAGATGAATTGGCGGCAATTAGGACAGTACATCGCAAGTCTTCGCCAAGCGGGCTTCGACACCTCGCGGCTGTCTGTTCAGTGGCAGAAGAAGTTCGCTTTTCCACTCATCGCTGCGATTATCGTCTTTCTGGGCGCGCCCTTTGCATTCCTGGTCGGGACTCGCGGCGCAGTAGGAGGGTTAGCCGTCGCCGTCTGCATCGGAATTATCTATTGGGCGACCGCGGCCTTGTTCGAAGCGATGGGATCGGTCGGACAGTTGCCGCCGCTGCTTGCTGGCTGGGCGCCAGATGCGATCTTCGGTTTCCTCGCGATCTACTTCTTCTTGAAAATGCCGACTTAGGCTTTTAAAGTGTTAGTTGAATGTGGAATTGTGAAAAAAAGTCGGTATCGAAACCCGATTCTTTAAGTTTCTTGCTTCCTTTCGTCGCACGAGGCGGAAAAGGTTTGAAGCCCCACTAGAATTGTCGGCCATCCCACAGTGGAAGTATTTCTCCAGCTCACCGTGGCTTAAACTCTAGCTGTGCGCGGCCCGCGCAGAATTCGCACTGGAAATAAAATGATCGCGCCAACAAGTTCAAGCACTCCTTCCACCGCAATCCCCACGATTCTAAATGGCAAGAGAATTAACCAGACAATTGGGTAGATGACCAAGGCCAGCAACGCCAACGGCCAGCATAGGACCAGCAGAATGCACCAGAGTAGAAACCGCACCATCGCACCTCCTAACTTTTATCTGTGCTCTCGAGCTGTTAGATGCTACGCATCCGCTAATGATTTCGTTCCGCGACGGCAACCGTGATGGCACCGCAAATCCGTCATGTCGAGCTACTTGGGAGCCACGCTTTGGCCGCTAGCCCCTAGGCGCTAGCGATTTGATTTTTTGAATCACCAGATCGATTCCCACCTCGTTATATCCGCCCTCCGGAATAATAACGTCGGCGTAGCGCTTTGAAGGCTCGACGAATTCCAAGTGCATAGGCCGCACGGTCGCCATATATTGCTCAACGACCATATCCATAGTACGTCCTCTTTCGCGGATATCTCGCACCAAACGCCGAATAAATCTTAGATCGGCGTCGGTATCCACAAAGATTTTAATGTCCATCAAACTGCGGAGAGCTTCATCGTCGAAGATTAAGATTCCTTCAACAATGATGCTTGACCGCGGCGGAATCTCCACTGTTTCGCTCAGCCGCCTATAATTGGCAAAATCATAGGTTGGGCGTTGAATGGTCTCTCCCGCACGCAACTGTTGCACGTGCTCTGCAAGCAACAGCGTGTCCATCGAATCCGGATGGTCAAAATTCAGTTTGATACGCTCTTCAAACGGCAAACCGGGAAAGTCTTTGTAGTAATTGTCTTGCTGCAAAACGATGACGTTGCTGGAAGAGAGTGCTTCTATAATCCGGCCCGTGATGGTGGTCTTTCCCGATCCCGAGCCGCCGCATATGCCAATGATGAGCGGTCTGTTTTCGAGTGCGTAAATATCGGCTCCGGCTTCCCGCTATGTCCTGCCCTGCCAAGCACTGTGCCGTGGCTCAGTTCCTGGATTTCTTTGCTTTGCCCTTTTTTCGTTCTTCAAGAACCGCCTGAGCCGCCGCCAGCCTGGCCACGCCAACGCGAAACGGAGACGCACTCACATAATCCATGCCCACGCGATGACAGAATTTCACACTCTCAGCGTCGCCGCCGTGTTCACCACATATTCCAATTTTCAAGTTCGGCCGGGTTCTTCTTCCGCGTTCGATTCCCCATCGGACGAGCAGGCCCACGCCAGGCTCATCAATCGTTTGGAATGGGTCGGAGGTGAAAATGCCCGCCTTCCGCTCGTCTACATACTCCGGAAGGAACCGTCCTGCGTCATCGCGAGAAAGACCCATGGTCGTTTGCGTCAGGTCGTTGGTCCCGAATGAAAAGAATTCCGCGACTTCGGCAATCTGGTCCGCCAGTAAAGCGGCGCGAGGAAGCTCGATCATGGTCCCGACAGTGTATTCAACTTTAACTTTAGCCTTAGCAATAATCTCATCCGCCACACGACGCGTAGCTTGATCAAGAATTTGCATCTCTTTTTTGTCCATGGTGAGAGGATGCATGATTTCAGGTATCACTTTAATCTTTTGTTTTTGACACTCGATCGCCGCTTCAATAATCGCACGAATCTGCATCTCGAGAATCTCAGGATATGTAATGCACAACCTGCAACCGCGATGACCGAGCATGGGGTTCGCTTCGTGTAATTGCTCCACGCGCCGCGCAACGGCTTCCGGGGACATCCCTATCTTTCTCGCTAGCTCGGCTTGTTTCGCTGGATCGTGCGGGACGAACTCATGAAGCGGAGGATCGAGCAACCGTATGGTGACCGGAAGACCGTCCATGGCCTTGAAGATTCCCATGAAATCTTGCCGTTGGAACGGTAGCAATTTCGCGAGCGCGCCTTTTCGCGCGTCGGATGTCTCCGCCAGAATCATTTCTTGGATGGCTTGCTGCCGCTCGCCGCTTCTTTCAGGATGTTCGAAATCCTTGAAGAACATATGCTCGGTGCGGACTAAGCCGATACCCTCCGCGCCCATTTCACGGGCTACTCGGGCGTCTTGCGGAGTGTCGGCATTAGTGCGAACTCCAAGTTTGCGCACCTTATCCGCCCACTTTAAGAGCGTATAGAACGCCTGGGGGGGGGCGGGCCGGATCAGATCAATTTGGCCACCGTACACGGTACCATCACTACCATCCAGTGTAATCCACTCGCCTTCGCGGACCGCACGGCCATTTGAACTCATCGTTTTTTTCTTCAGGTCGATGTCGAGATGTTCAGCGCCAACGATGCAGCATTTTCCCCAGCCGCGCGCGACAACGGCGGCGTGACTGGTCTTGCCTCCGGTGGCGGTCAAAATTCCTTGCGCTACATTCATGCCCCCAACGTCTTCTGGACTAGTCTCATGGCGCACAAGAATCACTTTCTCGCCGCGTGCCGCCCACGATTCGGCATCCTCGGCGGTGAAGACAGCTTTACCCACAGCCGCGCCAGGGACTGCGTTGATGCCTTGGACGACTTTGCGAGACGACAGTTCGGCGCGATTCATTCGCGGATCAATCACGGGATAGAAAAGTCGCTCGACGTCATCCGATTTAATTCTTTCAAGTGCTTCTTCAACTTTTATCAGGCCTTCGCCAACCATATCCACGGCGATTTGAAACGCGGCCGACGGAGTGCGTTTGCCGGTGCGTGTTTGCAACATATATAAGGTGCCCTTCTCTACGGTGAACTCCAGGTCCTGCATATCGCGATAATGTTTCTCGAGCGTTTGCCGCACACGTTCAAGTTGTTTGTAAACTTTTGGCATGCGCTTGGACAGTTCGCTTAAATGCATGGGCGTGCGAATTCCCGCCACTACATCTTCTCCCTGAGCATTGAGGAGAAAATCGCCAAAGAAAGTTTTCTCGCCAGTCGAGGGATCGCGTGTAAAACACACACCGGTCCCGGAATCGTCTCCCGTATTTCCGTACACCATCTGGACCACATTCACAGCGGTCCCCAGAAGACCTGTAATCTTTTCCACGCGCCGATAGGTCTGCGCTTTTTCGCCCATCCAGGACTCAAAAACCGCGCCGATGGCACCCCAAAGCTGTTCCTGCGGATTTTCTGGGAATGGCTTTCCGGTTTTTTCCTGAAAGTATCGTTTATATTCGCCGATTAATTCGCGCCAGCCCTGCGCGGAGACTTCGGTATCGTCCTTTACTCCGAGTCTTTTCTTCAACGCGCGCAAGCGGGACTCAAAATCATCTTTCGGCAGGCCAATCACCACGCTGGAATACATCTGCACGAAACGCCGGTAGGCATCGAAGGCGAAGCGCTCATTTTTTGTGGCTCGCGCTAGGCCTGCAACCGAGGCGTCATTCAATCCGAGATTCAAAATTGTTTCCATCATTCCCGGCATGGAGCGGGCGGAGCCGGAGCGGACGCTTACGAGCAAAGGATCTTGCGCATCTCCCAAATTTTTCTTGGTGAGTTTCTCAAGACGCTTCAGATTGTTTTCGACCTCCGTTCGCAAGCCTTTCGGGAACTGGCGGTGGTGCTTGAAATAATAGTCGCAAGTCTCGGTAGTGAGAGTAAATCCCGCAGGAACCGGAAGGCCGATGCGAGTCATCTCGGCCAAGCCGGCGCCTTTTCCGCCGAGCAAGTCTTTCATCTCGCCGTCGCCGTCGGCTTTTCCCGCTCCGAAGAAATAAACGTATTTCATGTTCGCCTCGAGATTTTAGTTTCCGCTATGAATCTTGACCTTCCAGTTGCACGTGACCGATCCGCGAGGAAATATTGTCGGCGCGCCAACAGCTAAGCTCTTGCTTTAATGTGGAGCAAGCTGAGTTTTGCTGGTTAACGCGCTTGTTGAGATAAGTCTTTAGCATCCTCTGACACCAATTCGGAGAAGTCCGCGATTGTCGAAAACTCCTCCAGCAAATTCCTCAACAGCGCGAGCCTGTTTTTTCGCACTCGCGCGTCTTCAACCATCACTAGAACGTTGTCAAAGAATTTATCTACTGACGGACGAAGCTCGGATATTACTTCAAGTGCTTCTCTATACTTGCCGGCTTTCTTTCGACGTGTCGCTTCCGCTCCGATCTTTTGTGCTGCCGCGTGAAGTTCCCTCTCGGCAGGTTCCCACAGGAGCTCAGGTTCTACTTCCAGCTGCACTTTATCAAGCTTACCGGCTGACTTCTCCAGTATGTTGCGAATGCGTTTGAAGGAAGCCGCCAGCGGAATAAAATTCTTCGTATTGCGAATTGCTTTTACCGCAACAATGCGCTCGGCCGCGTCCACCAGATCGTCGGCGCTGGCTGCGAACGCCGCGTTGATTTCGTCATAGGCGAATCCGCGCTTCTCTTTGAGCAGGAAGCGGGCGCGTTCCAACAGGAAATCGAGGATTTGCTTTTGCACCGCTTCTGAAGCTTCAATCTTGGGTGCGTGTTCTTTCAAGGACTTGGCTGCTGCGGAAATCGCGGCGGAAAGAGACAGCGGCAATTTTCGCTCCAGAATTATCTTTGCAACACCGAGTGCTGCCCGCCGCAAAGCAAAAGGATCGCTCGAGCCCGTTGGGATTGCACCCACAGCAAAGCATGCCACTAGAGAATCCAGCTTGTCGGCGAGAGAAACAGCGCAACCAATTAAGTTGCGTGGCAGCACATCGTCCATACCTAAAGGCTTGTAGTGATCGTAAACGGCTTGCCAGATTTCTTCAGGCTCATGCTGAGCGCGGGCATAGAGTCCGCCTACAATTCCTTGCAGCTCTGGAAATTCACGCACCATCTCCGTCACCAAGTCACATTTTGCGAGTTCGGCTGCGCGATCAGAACCTGCCACGTCCGCTTGGGAAACGCCTCCACTGAACCACTGTTCAGCGAGCCAACGCGCCAGTTCGCGCATGCGATCCACTTTGTCGCCGTAGCTGCCGAGACGTGACTCGTAAGTAACGGCTGCGAGCTTGGGCAAGTAATCTCCCAGCGGACGCTTGAGGTCGGTCTCCCAGAAAAACTGCGCATCGGAGAAACGTGCACGCAGCACGCGCTCGTGGCCGGCGCGGACGATGCCCTTCTTGTCGCCAGGCAGATTAATTACGGCGAGGAAATGCGGCGCGAGTTCCCCAGTGCGAGTTTCCAATCCGAAGTACTTCTGGTGGCCGCGCATCACGGTTATAAGAATCTCCCCCGGCAACGCCAGGAAGGAAGAATCGAATTCCCCCATGATTACGCTGGGATATTCGTTCAAGTAAGTCACGAGGTTTAGCAGATCCCGATCCTCGTGAGCGCGTAATTGCTTCCGAGCGGTCAGCGTGTGAATCTCCGCTTCAATTTTCTTGTGTCGAACCGCGGGGCGGCACAATACAAAGTTCTTCTTTAACTTTTGCTCGTAATCATCCGGCCCGCTAACTGGAATGTTTTCCTTTCCCAGAAAGCGATGCCCCTCCGTGTGATTACCTGCATGAACATTGGCAAACGAAAAAGGCACCACTCTACCTGCCAGCATCGCCACGATCCAACGAATGGGACGTATGAATCGAGGTGAGTCCGCTCTAGTCCAGTACATCGAACGCGGCCATGAAATTTCTTGAATGGCTTGAGGCAGCAATGTGGCAAGAATGTCGGCGGCCGGCCTTCCGATTACGACTTGCTTCGCTGCGAGGTATTCGCCCTTCGGCGTGTTGACCATGGAAAGTTTCGAAACAGGAATTCCCTGTTTCTCCGCAAAACTCATCGCCGCTCGCGTCGGCTCGCCGACATTATCGTAGGCAACAGATTTGGGTGGCCCAGTGACCTCACGCGTCACGTCTTCTTGACGCAAACGAATCTTGCGAACAATTGCGACTAACCTTCGCGGCGCACCGAAAGTGTCAATCGAACCTCCGGATTGTTCTTCCGTTAGCAGGCCGTGCGATACCAAATATTTCTGAAGTATTTCTTTAAGCTCTACAGCGGCTTTCGAAATCATTCCTGCGGGAATTTCTTCGCATCCAATTTCGAATAAGAGGTCGCCGGTAGCTTTCAAGGCGGGCGCTCTCAAGGCCTTCGATTGGGGACGCCTGCTCATGCGCGCCTCCCTGCTGATTCAGGCACAAGTGCGGTTCCAGACTGCTGCCGCAACCAAAGTTCAGCGACTCGAATTGCTAGCTTGCGAACGCGGCCAATCATGGCAGCGCGCTCGGTTACCGAGATTGCTCCGCGCGCGTCGAGCAGATTGAAAAGGTGGGAACATTTCAGCGTCAGATCGTAAGCCGCCAGAATCGGAAACCTGTCAAGATTCTTTGCTTCAGACTTAGGCCAGGCGTCCAGAATCCGTTTGGCTTCGGCTTCGTTCAATTCAAATTGCTTGCGGGTCGATACGGCATCCGCGTAATCGAAGCTATAAGCGGAAAACTGGCGCTCTTCGGCCAAGCGCACTTCACGATACGTTTTGTTCTTCGACCATCGCACATCGAAAACATTGTCCACACCTTGCAAGTACGCAGCGATGCGGTCCAATCCGTAAGTCAGCTCAACAGAAATGGGGTCAAGGCTGATGCCGCCGCTCTGCTGAAAATATGTGAACTGGGTAATTTCAAGTCCGTCGAGAAGAACCTGCCAGCCAACTCCCCAGGCTCCGAGTGTGGGGGCTTCCCAGTTGTCCTCTTCAAAACGAATATCGTGTTCTTTTAGATTGATTCCAACCGCGGCCAAACTGCTGAGATATAGATCCTGTACATTCTCGGGCGATGGCTTAAGTATCACTTGAAGCTGGGTGTGTTTGTACAAACGATTTGGATTCTCGCCATATCGACCGTCAGCGGGACGTCGACTCGGTTGCGCATAAACGACACGATACGGATGGGGTCCAAGTACGCGCAGAAAAGTTTCAGGGTGCATGGTGCCTGCGCCGACTTCCACATCATAGGGCTGCTGCAGAATGCAATCCTGAGCCGTCCAATAATGTTCAAGTGTTAGTAGAAGATCCTGAAAAGCTAACCCCTTGCTTCGAATGCTTCCCTGGGCTCCAGAAAATTCATCCCTTACTTTAGCAGCTTGCGTCTTCACGCCGGGGCTCCAGAAGTTCTCGAGATTTCAACTTGCGATCTATCTGCTGTTCAATTACGTCCAGAGCGATGTCAGTCAACTCTCGCGCCGCAGAGTCGGATATTTCGCCTTGCGTAAACTTGTCCAGCCTCTGTGCCAGCATCTTGCGCGCAGCTGCCAACGCGGTGGCCGGAATAATGCGTAATCCCGGTTTGCGACACTTGGCGCAAAATAGCGCCGAGGAACTCCGCGAAAAATAGGCCGGCTCGTGGAAGGTAAGCACGCTGCCGCACCGCGAGCAAGCATCCAGCGGTGGAAGCCATCCGCCGAGCTTTACTGTCCACAACGCGAAATAAGCCAGCGGCACTTCCCACTTACCCGTGCGCTTCACCGCTTGCGCAGTTAACAGCAAAAGTCGAAAATTCGCATCCGACGCCTCGCGGTCCGGTAAAACGGCTTCGGTAACCTCGCTAATAATGGCCAATCCGACGCCCGATTCGTAATCCTTGAATGCGTCAAGGAACGACTCGATCAATTCGCACTGGCTGATACGCACAAGCTCGCGCGTTTCCTTCTCGAAAAACCATATACGCACGTGCGAGAGACGTTCCAGCGTGGAGCCGAAACGGCTCTTAGTTCTGCGAGCGCCGGAAGCCACTCCGCGCACCCTTCCGATGCTGCGTGACAAAAAGCTCACCAGGCGGTCAGCCTCACCCAGCGGATAGCTTTGCAAAACAATTGCTTCGGATTCGCGTAATGGCATCAGCGTTTGCGTGCCGCAATTCAGGGCGCGCCGTTGAGTCGACGCAACGCGCTCACTGCTATTACCGCACGCAGGTGAAACAAAAATGTTTATCATAGCGACGCACGCCGCGCAATTGCTAAACATTCGCGCCGGCCGCTTCTTAACTTGAAATCTACAGCGCCTCGGCTACAGTGCTACTCTCGATGGGGCCTCGGTTACATTTAGAAATTAATATGAAGCATGCGATCGATTTCGTTTGGCCTTAATAATTTGGGCCGCCGACTCAGGAAGAGCAAATGATACCGCTTCGAGACATGACCCCGTGCCGTTCGGTACCGGTGATGACGTTAGTCCTGATCGTGATCAACCTGGTTGTGTTTCTTCACCAAGTATCGTTGCCGCCCGCGCAGGCGGAAGCATTTGTTCGAGCCTATGGATTGGTCCCGATGAAGGTACAGCTAGCGCTCGCCGGCCGACATTACAGCCTGGCTGACGCCTTGCTACCTCTGTTTACTTGTATGTTCCTGCATGGAGGCTGGCTTCACATCATCGGCAACATGTGGTTCTTGTGGATCTTTGGCGGAAATGTGGAAGATCGGCTTGGTTCGCTGGGGTATTTAGGTTTCTACCTGGTCTGCGGAATATCATCCGGCCTCCTACAGACGCTATTTTCCTGGGGCTCGCACTTGCCATCCATCGGCGCCAGTGGAGCGATTTCTGGCATACTCGGTGCTTATATCGTGTTCTTCCCTTCTTCTCGCATACTAACGCTGGTCCCGCTGTTTATCATCTGGTTCACCTGGCAAATTCCGGCACTGCTCTTCATCGGGCTTTGGTTTCTGCTGCAATTCATGAGCGGAATCGGCTCGCTTAACAATCCGCGCGCGGCCTCATTGGGAGGAGTGGCTTGGTGGGCTCACGTAGGCGGATTTCTCACTGGGATGCTGTTAGCATGGGTAATCAAGCCAGCGGAGCGGCGAGCGATTTACAATTGAGATCGTCGCCACGCCGACAGTTGCGGTAACGGTTGAACAAACGAGCGAACCCAGAAATGATTTTAAGGTTGAAGGACATTCGCAAGTGGATAAATCTGGGTGAAGATTCACTTGAACTGGAGAGAATCCCCCTTGGCGATTTCCGTGCGCGTCGACTGGCCGACAATCTAAGCAAAAGATCACCGTCGCCGGGACTCGAACCCGCCCTAAGGCAACACTTGAACTTCAATTCCCGAGGGTTGATCTTTGCTTCGATACACTCGCTCGGTAGCTTTCTGGAAATCGGCAGGCTTGGCGTCAGGGATATTTTCGAAAACTTGAGGATTCCGATCGATCAACGGAAACCATGAACTCTGTACCTGCACCATGATTCGATGCCCTCGGCGGAAAGTGTGGTTTATGTCTGGCATGGCGAAGTCCACTTTTTCAATCTTGCCGGGAATAAACGCTTCAGGTTGCTCAAAGCTCTTGCGGAATTTCCCGCGCATGGGTTCCCCACGAATTAGCTGCTCAAAGCCGGCAACCTTAATCGTTGGAGGGCCCACGTCGTTGGGTGGCGTCGCGCTCGGTGCGGCCTCATCAGGATAATCCTCGGGATACACATCGATCAGTTTCACTACCCAATCCGAATCAGAGCCGGAAGTCGACACAAAGAGTTTTGGAGATACCGGACCTACGATCGTAACGTCCTGCTCGAGTGGCGGGGTCTGATATACCAGGACGTCGGACCTGGTCGTGGCGAATCGTTGGTCCGCGACCATATATTCCTGTGGCACGGAAGTTGCCGGATAGCCGACGAAAGGCACGGGCCGGTTCGGGTCGCTGACATACTCGTCCGCCGCTCCCGTCGCATCACCGGGCTCCTCGAACGAAAGCTTTCCGTTCGCGCGAAAATATAATGTTTTGGATTCAGTATTCTTCGGTGGCCAGGTTGGATATTCCTTCCAAGTATTCGTTCCCGTTTCAAACACGTAGGCCGCAGGCAATTTCGCGTCAGCGCTACTCTTCAAGTATTGCTCGAAGAATGGAAATAGAATTTGGCTTCGGAAAAATTGCCCCGTGTTCGACGCAAAGTTTACGCTGCCAAGGTGATTCCCGTCATAACGCGCCCAGCCGCCGTGCACCCAGGGCCCCACCACGATTCCGTTATAGATATCCGGATTATTGTGCCCAATCGCGGCGTGTGTTGAAAAAGGTCCCTGCAAATCCTCCGCGTCAAACCAGCCGCCCACCGTGAGCACGGCACAATGGATGTTCTTCATGTGTGGCGCGAGGTTGCGCGCCTTCCAGTAATCGTCGTAGGTGTCATGAGCGACTTGGTCGTCCCAAAGCCAATTGGGATCTCTGAAGTAAAGAGCCTTAGCGTCTGCTAGCGTGCCCATCCTCAGGAAAAAATCGTATCCATCGGCGGTGCCAAAGTCGAAGCGCTGCGAGTTCTTTTGCGGCAAGATCGGGACGGGCTGCGGCCGAAAAAGAGTGTAAAAGCCAAAATTTGCGGCGAGCATGAACGCGCCGCCGTGATACGCATCATCACCCATGAACAGGTCGGTCATAGGCGCTTCGGGCGAAGCGGCTTTAATCGCCGGATGCGAGTCGATAATGCTGGCGGATGTGTAAAAACCCGGATAAGAAATTCCCCATATGCCAACTTTGCCATTATTGTTCGGAATGTTCTTTAGCAGCCAATCGACTGTGTCATACATGTCGCTGCTGTCGTCCACATCGTCCTTGGATTTCTTGTTGTCGATGTGCGGCCGCATCTCCACAAATGTTCCTTCCGACATATAACGTCCGCGCACATCTTGATAAACGAAAATATACCCGGCGCGTTGAAACTCGTCAGAAGGTCCCAGCGTCTTTCTGTATTGATCGACGCCGTAAGGAGCCACACTGTAGGGCGTGCGGTCGACCAGGAATGGATAGCTGCGTGATGAATCCTTCGGAACGTAAACCGAGCTGAAGAGAAGTTTCCCGTCGCGCATGGGAATCCGAAATTCAAATTTTGTGTAGTGTTCCTTTACATTAAATTCTGGAACAGTATCCGCGTGAGTGCGAGTCCAGACGCGAGGCACGAACACAAGTATCAAGATGAATATGAAGTATGGCACTGAACGCCGCATCAAGTCCGCCCCTAAAGATATTTCGATCCGCGCATCCAGACCCTACATTCTGGCGAATTCGAGGTCAAGAGGTTTCGAGCTTTTCAGTCGTATGGCCGACAGTTCTACCGGCCGTTGAGGTTTGCTGGAAGCGGGACAACCAAGAAAAATACTCTCCGCTCGTAGTTTCATGTCCCCGGCCAGCAGAAAATATGGTTAGATATTTCAGTTCAATTTCGATTGTAGGAGTTGCCATGAAAATCATCAAGCGCGGAATCATCGCTGTCCCGATGGTGTTCCTTTCGCTATGTCTCGTGCCACTAGTTGGTTCGGCACAAAATCAAAAACCGCAAGCACAAAACCAAGTGTTAGGCGAAGTGCAATTCGTGGGGCCTGACAAAGCCGAGAAAACTTCGGGCGTCTGGATCGACGGCCAGTACGTGGGCTACGTCGCGGAACTGAAAGACGACAAAAAGGTGATGCTGCTCCCCGGCACGCATGAAATTTCTTTTCGCCAAACAGGCTACTTGGACTCCACGCAGTCCTATGTTGTCGAACCCGGCAAGAAGTTGGTCATCACGGTGAAACTGGAGAAAGATCCCAAGGCCGAATACTCAACTGTGACTTCGGAAATAAAGCTCAAGGTCACGCCCGAACGCGCGGCCGTATTCGTGGACGGCTCTTTCGCAGGATACGTGAAGCAGTTCAGCGGGATGGGACGAGCGATGCTGGTGAGCCCGGGCGATCATCACATCAAAATCGCCTTAGCGGGCTACCAGGAATTCAACACCGATGTCAAGCTTTTGCCGAAGCAAAAAATCACATTGAAGACCGACCTCGTCGCCGGCAGCATTACGCAGGCTCCTCCTGCCATCAAGCAGGATTAAAGTCGCGCTTTAAGTCAGACTGGCGAGGTAAGTTCGAAACCTAGGAGTGTTCTATAAACTTACTTTAAAAAATCGCGTCGACTTGCCGACAAGTAAAGTGGAGGGTCACGTTTGATTCTTGTCGGCCCCGGATTAAAAATGGCCCAAAATAGTTCAGCCCATAGTTGACAGTTTACCGCACTCCAGCCTTCGCAACAGACTCGCTCAACCAATCTCCCACCTCGCGTGTACCCATCGAGCCACCTAACTCGGCGGGTGTCTTCCCCTCCCGCAGAGCAGCGTGGACGGCGGTCACGATTGCTTCAGCCTCGGGCTTCCAGCCCAAGTACTCGAACATCATTCCCGCGCTGAGAACTGCTCCCATGGGATTTGCAATATTCTTCCCCGCGATCGCTGGAGCAGAACCGTGCACGGGCTCGAAAAGTGAAACTTGTCCTGGATGAATATTGCCCGAGGGGGCCAGACCCAAGCCGCCTGCGAGTTGCGCGCCCAAATCGCTGGCGATGTCGCCAAACAAATTGCAAGTTACGATCACGTCGAACTGCGAAGGGTCGCGAACCATTTGCATCAGGAGATTGTCGATGTATTGGTGGCTGGACTCGATCTCCGGGTACTCCGCTTTAACTTGCTTGAACACCCGCTGCCAGAGGTCATGGCCGAACGTCATCGCGTTGGATTTATCGCTCATGCACACGCGCTTGAGATTGCGGGCCTTCGCATACTCAAAGGAGTAGCGGATGATGCGCTCCACGCCCTTGCGCGTATTCAAATCTTCTTGCACCGCGACTTCGTCGGCTGTTCCCTTCTTAAAATTCCCGCCCATTCCCACGTAAAGGCCCTCGGTATTCTCACGAAAGACCATGAAATGGATGTCTTTCTCGGTGCGATCTTTCAGCGGGGTGAAACGCTTGTCGAAGAGAACGCAGGGACGGGCGTTAACGTAGAGGTCTAACTTAAAACGCAAGCCCAGCAGAATATCGGCAGCATGGACGTTGCTCGGGACGCGCGGATCCCCCATAGCGCCGAGCAGGATAACGTCAAAATCGCGATGGAACACTTCGACCGCGTCAGACGGCAAGGTCGTGCCATCGCGGAGATAGCGGTCGGCGCCCCAGTCAAACTCGGTCAACGCAACTTCGCGTCCTCCCGCGGCAGCAGCAGATTTTAGTACTTGCACAGCCGCAGGAATTACCTCTTTGCCTATGCCATCACCGGGAATAATTGCAATACGTTTTTTGTTCGGAGAAGGTGAACTTGTTTGGATCATGGTTCGCGAAACTAACACGCGACCCAAGCGGTGTCAACGCGGGCGAATACAGCGACAAAATAAGGCAGGTAAGTAATAAAAAACGCGGACTCTGAGCCTTTTGAAAAGCCAGAGTCCGCGTGCCATTTACAACAATCAGCTCATTAAAGTTAAACTTTAGACGCTGGCGATGTCAGTCTGGCCAGCGGTCGTCATGATTCCATCCCGGATCGTTGTGCCACTTATGATCACGGCCATCCCACCACTCATGGAATGCGTTCCAGCAATGTTCTCGTTCAGAGCGCAAATCGTGCCATCGATCGCGGGCTTCCGGGCTATTCGCGCCGTGCTTGGCGACGGCAGCGTTTAGCCTGGCTTCCGCTTTCTCAATCCGCTGACGGCATTTATCTCTCTCGTCGGCATGTGCACGAGGCGCAGCAACCAGGAACAAGAATGCGCTCATCGTCGCGAACGCAACTAACGTCTGAAGCAAACGGCCATGCTTCCAAGCATTCGTTGTTTTCAAGTCGTCCTCCTGTGGGTTCGGCTGAGCCAATTCAAACTCGGGCCGGCGCGCAAAAGTTTATGGCTCAGCCCGGGGATATGGCTATACCACGATTCCTGTATTGAGCATCGTCGAATCCGAAGGATACGACAAATGGCATGATCCCTAGGCGGTGAGGAGTCGTAAGCGGGATATCATGCTTTGCTTTTTATCGGTCGCTGCTTCGGCGAACGCGTGCGCGCGCCTTTCTTGCCGTAGTGAAGCACCAGGAAAATTACCGCAACAATCGCCACTACTCCAATGATTGAAAGCACCACCGGATGTCCATGTTGATGAATAAACCTGATGATTCCACGGCCATACCGAGCTGCCAAGATCGCAAGTATGCCGTATCTTGCAAGTCGTCCCAAGGTCATCGCTAGGAGGAATTTTTTCAGCGAATATTTCGTCGCGCCGGCAGCCAGGACGAAAGGAATCATGGGCACCGGCGGCGGCAACAACGCCGGGATGGCAATAGCTCCAAATCCCCAGCGTTCAAAAGTCTTGGTCACTCGCTCCATGTTCTTGCGCGAAAGTCTCTTCTCCAGCGTTTCCTTGCCTCCCTTGCGCGCCAGCCGATAGGTTAAGAAATTCCCGAGTACGGAACCCGCCGTGGCGATTAAGGCGTAAATAAACCACCAGTCCGGCTGTTTGGTAGCCAACACAATCGTCAGTACGTCCATGCTTCCGGGCAGCGGAACGACGGAGGCATCCAGTATGCCAAGCGGAATTAGCCCAAACGCTCCGAGGTGGAAAATCCAATGAGAGACCTTCTTGGTCGCTTGAAGAGCCAAAAATACGATGATCGCGTTATTCTGCATCTCGCCCGATAGAGCTTTTTAAGTCCTATATTGGCCGTAAACAATAAGACTGCCCATACTATAGTCTGGTTACTTCTACTCCCGGAAAAGTACTATTGCCGTGGGCGACCCACCCCATTATTTTCAGTAGAGTATCAATCCTTCATTGGGCAAAGGAGGATGAATGGCGCCGTCTCTTGGGAGGCAGCGACGCAGCAAGCGTTTACCTTTATCGATTCCGGTTCGAGTGTACGGGCGCACCGTCGACGACCAGCCTTTCCGGCGCGATGCTGAGACCAGCGCCGTGAGCGTTCATGGCGGGTTGTTGTCATTGGGCGTAAAAGTGAAAACCGGCCAAACGCTTCTGCTCGTGAACAGTGTCACAGAGGAAGAACGCGAGTGTCGTGTTGTGTTTGTAGGCCGGCGTCTTTGGACTCAGAACAAGGTCGGAGTCGAATTCACGCATAGCGAAGGCGATTTCTGGCACGTTTACGGCACTCTAGTTGGACTGAAACATGTAAGGGTCGCCGACGAATCTGTCGATCGTTATACCTTCTGATCTGAATGAATCACATACAAAAAAGGACCTCCTATCGCATGGATGTGAGGCCCTTTTATTTTCCTCAGAGCATCCCGTCTAGGAATGCGAGAGTGTAGTTTGAGAGGTGGTCTCCATTCGCGGTTCAGGCTGCGCAGGCTGAGCGGGATTCGTCGCCGGCGCAGTCTGCTTGTTGTTATTCCGGTTTGAAGTGGTGCTGTTCGGGTTGCCATTCGGATTGCTATTCGGAGTTCGGGGCTGGTTCTCAAAGCCCGGCCGGTAATCGTTTGAAGACGGGGCCGGACTGGCGCTATCTGGATTCGGCTTCAGCGAGAACCGCACGCCACGCTTCGCGTTTTCATTCACTGTGCGCTGCAAATCTACCTGACTCATGTCGACGCTATTTTCGCCGCCATAGTTCACGTAGTAATGCAGTTGGCCATCCGCTAGCCAGTAATCGCTCGCCGCGAGTGTAGTGCCGTCGTTGAGATAGATCAGAACGGTCGGCGTCGTTGCCGCCACATTTCCAGTTACCGGATTCGGATTGTTATCGTAACGTCGATAATCCTGCTCAACTGGCGGCGCTTGATTCACGTCAGAATTGTTGTTCGCATCGTAATTGTAATTGTTGTTTGGATCGTCGTTATAATTGTAATTGCCGCCTGCGTTGTACGAGGGAGCGTTATCGTAACCCATGTCAGAGTTGGACGAATCGTAGTCGTAATATCCCGGCCAGTCGTAGCCTATCCCTCCCCAGTACGGGTAATAGGGATATCCCCAGCCTCCCCAACCCCACCACGGACTCCAACCCCAGCCGAAGCCGAGACCCCAACCCCAACCCCAGCCCCATCCCCAACCCCAGCCAAAGCCGCAACATCCCCAACCGCGACCCCAACCAAATCCGCGTCCCCATCCAAATCCACGACCGTTTGACCAGCTCGAGTTCCCGGCGTGGAACGTGTTCGCACCGGACGCGCCACGGCTCCCGAACGACGTAGATCCCACATGAGCGTTTAGCGGCCCACCGAGTCGCGTGCCTGAAACGACCGACGCATTGGTCCCGAATCGAGCGTTCGTCACGCCGGCGTTACCCGCGGCGCGATTGCTAAACTGAGATCTAGCAAAACTTGAATTATTCGTAGCGCTGTGAGTTCCAGCGAAACTTGAACTTCTCGAACTGGAAGTGCTGGAGTGTGAACTTTCTATGCTCGAAAGAGCATGAGAGGTAGTTACCGCAGATCCTGATCTATTGGACGCAACCATGCCGCTCGAAGAGCGGGATGTTGACATCGCAGAGTTCCCTCGGTTGGTTGCTGTCGCAGCGTTCCCTGCGTTCGTGCCGCGGTTAGTGCCAGCACCAGCAGCGCCGTAATTTCGCGCGGTTGTTGCCGAGTTTGTGCGGCCGTTAGACGTTGAACCGTAACGTGAACCGGTTGACCCCGCCGCGGACCTGCCGCCATACGCGCCCGAGTATCGCGAGCTGTAGGCCGGACCGCCGTATGACCGGCCGCCGTATGCGCCGGATCGCGCTCCGTAGGCTCCACCAGGTCTTCCCGGTCCGTAAGCTCCATAGGAACGCCCGCCAGCTCCGCCCCGATAGGCTCCGGGAGCTCCAGAACGCGCGCCACCGCCGCCAAAGCTCGGGCGCGAACCGCCGCCGCCGGAGTGTCCGCCACCGCCGAATCCACCTCCGCCGCCATGAAAACCGCCGCCGCCACCACCACCATGCCCGCCTCCGCCACGTTGGGCAAACGCAGAACTAGGGAGGCACACAAAGGCTACCGCCGCCATCGCAATTAGAATCAATTTCAAAAGAGAGGAACGTTTCATTGAGGCCCCCTTGCTAACTGCTCTGCCGCTACACCAAGGAGACGGCTGCAACACCACTGTACCGTCTTAACATATTTGATTCCCAAAGTGAATGCCTGGTTGCAGCTAGCTAAGCCTTGCATTTACTGTCGCCTTCCGCGGCGGGGGTTTGACCCAACACGCCACAAGCATCACAACACGCCGGATCGGATAAAGTTGCGGTGTCGTCGGGACTTTTCAACTGCCTGAAGGAACACGATTGACAGGAAGGTGACCACTACTTACTTGGTCCGAATCCCGTGCAGAAGACGGCTAAATTCCTGCCCGTTGTTGCTTGCCGCGGCCGAAGTGGCATATCCAACATGGAAAAGCGGAATGCTGCGTCCGTCTGCGACGAACGGAAACGGACTTTGGGCACCTATGGCCCAAAAAAAGTCGGAACGGCTTCCTTGCAGGCTCTCCGGCAGGTTGTAATGCCCTACCGCCGCTTTGCTGATCTGGCCTTGCCTTTGGGCCTCAAAACTGTAGATCGTCAGCCCTGAAATATCGGCCTGTTCCATGGGGCTCAGATAAAAGTCACGGATTACCCCGTACGCCTTCGGTCCGCTGTTGGTTTGCTCAAAGGTAACCCCCGAACTCACTTGCGCAGAATAAAAACCAGAGAGCGTCGGCGAATGCGGACAAGCATAAGTCACTTGCAACCGCGGCGGGGCGTCTTCCGATGTGGGAGTCATGGTCGCGTCGGCATAGTTCTGCAGCGCATTCTCCATGCAAGCCTGAGAAGGAGGAAAGAAGAAATAGAAAAGAAGGTCCAAGAGGCTCATCCCCGAGCCGCTCGGAGCGTGCATTTGGGCATCCAGCCAATAGGAATCGTGTCCCAGTAGAGGATTATCGGAAAGGCCTAAAAGCAGGATCGAGTTTTGTTGCTCGTTTGTAAATGTCGCGACTTGCGAGAAATGAAAGGGCGGAGCGTATGGAGCGAGCGCTCCTGGTGACGGAATCTCATCGGATTTAACCGCGTGCCAGCTCGTGGGCAACTCAATCGAAATGCTCGATGAAAGCGCATAAACCTGAGTTGCTTCCGCCACGGGCTGCTGCGCGTGCATCGGTCCCAGCACTGCCAGCAAAACAAGCGCAGCAACAGCAGCCACAATCAATCCCGAGTGAGCCGTGCCTTTCACTCTGAGAGTCTAGCATTAGAATTTCGCGGGACAAATAAAGGGTCAAACACGGGGATGTCTATAGTAACTACCGGTCAGTATCTACTGGCCCATAGAGCAGGCTTTTGTACACGAACTCTACGCCGTTCCGCGTTCCGCCAAATACACGCCTAGAAGCACCAGCGCAGTTCCCCAAAGCAAATTGCGAGTAGGGCTTTCGCTGAGAAATGCCACCGAAAGCAAAATCACTACGATCGGCTGAAAATAGCTAACCGCCGCGACACGTGATGCGCTCAGGTAGCGCAGGATCCAGTAAAAGATAGTATAAGCCGCGACGGAACTTGCCGCCGCCATATAAATCATGCCCAGCCAGCCCGGCCATCCCACGGCGCGCCAGTCGAGATGGATGCTCTGCCCGACACTCAACGGCAACAACATGATCGCGGCCGCCACGCAGTTGAACGTGTTCATCGCAATCGCGTCATACTGGCCGGCTACTTTTTTCCCAAGCACGGCGTAAATCGAGAAGCCGATGGTCCCGCCCAGCGTGATCAAATCGCCCAGCAGAAAAGGAGAGTTCCTCGGCGAGCCTTGCTCCGCCTCTAGCACAAAGACACCCGCGAAAGCCACGGCCATCCCCAGTATTTTCCCGGCCGTCAAGGCCTCGAGCTTCAGAGCGCGCGCCAGGAGAAGCACGATAATCGGGCCGATCGCGATGATCACGGCGGAATGGTTGGACGTGGTGTAATTCAGCCCCACCGTAAAAAGCCCCTGGTTTACCACGACTCCAAAGAATCCCAGGTAGGCGAACGGCCAAATATCCCGGAGGCGAAGCGTCGCGCGCTGACGTCGCGCGAAATAAATCACCAACATGATCACGGCCGCCAGTTCGATTCGAAAACACGCCAGCGAAATAGGGTCCAAATGGCGCAACGCGATTTTTCCCGCCACATAATTGAAGGACCACAACATCAACATCAGTGCGAGCATGAACGCCAGAGACCAGAAGCTCGGCCGTTTCGCAGACAATTCAGAATCCGGGCGCACGTTGGAGGAAGACGCGGCCATCTCAGGTGAAGTTGAATTCAAAGTTTTACTCGAGAACTTCCATGCGGTGGGTAAGCGATTTAATGCGATCGAGGCGCGGTGTGTAACCAATACCCGGAGCCGAGGGAACCCGTATAGTTCCCTGGCGCGTGACTTCAACTTCCGGCTCGATGATGTCTTCATCCCAATATCGGCGGCTCGCGGAGACATCTCCTGGAAGCGTGAAATTCTCTAGCGTTGACATGGCGATGTTGTGTGCGCGTCCAATACCGGATTCCAACATGCCGCCGCACCACACCGGAATCGACTTCGCCTGGCAAATATCGTGAATGCGCTTTGCAGGCGTATGCCCGCCCACGCGCCCAAGCTTGATGTTGATCATGCGGCAGGCCCCGATCTCCACTGCCGCGCGTGCGTGCTCCACATCATGTATGCACTCGTCCAGACAAATCGGCGTATCAAGTTGGCGTTGTAGTTGCGCGTGCGAGTAAATATCGTCCCAGCCCAGCGGCTGTTCAATCATGATCAGGTAAAAAGCATCGAGCTGCTTCAGTCGTGGAGCGTCCTCCAAACGGTAAGCAGAATTAGCGTCAACCATGAGGCGAATGCGCGGAAAACGTTCCCGAATGGCCCGTGCGGGCTCGATGTCCATACCCGGCTTGATTTTGATTTTTATGCGTTGATAACCAGCTGCCAGCTCCTTCTCAACTTTCGCCAGGAGATCTTGCATCGTCGGTTGGATTCCTATCGAGACGCCGCAAGAGATTTCCGAACGCACGCCGCCAAGAAGTTTTGCTAGCGGAGTATTCTTCTGTTTCGCTTCTGCATCCCAGATGGCCGCTTCGAGCCCGCCTTTGGCCATGTTGTGTCCGCGAATTTGCGCGAGCATGTCCCAAACTTCCGCCGCGCTGGCAATTTCTTGATCCTTCAGTATGGGCCACAGAAAATCGCGGATGATATGCCACGCGGTTTCGACTGTCTCATAAGAATAAAAAGGATCTTCGCCCGCGGTCGATTCGCCCCACCCTGAAACGCCGTCCACCTCGGTTTCAACCAGCAGAATACGGCGAAGCGAAGTTTCACCGAAGCTGGTCTCAAACGGCGCGATTAGCGGGAGATGAATCTCCCTTAAAGTAATCTTCTTGAGCCGCATTATTGTGACGTTTAGTCCTCGAATTCTTCCGGACGGTATTCTGGCAAACGCAATCCCCCGATTGAAGCGGCTGGCTCAAGAATGTAGTCGGTGGCATCTGCGCGCGATTCGACGCCGGTCGCGACGTATCCCTCGTGAAAATATTTTTGGAACGATTCGCGCGTCTGCTTTTGAACCTTCGCACCAGCTTCATGATCTTTCTTCTTGAGGGCGCCGATGTTGCTGGGAATCGAAACGCCCTCGGTTGTTTCGCCGAGGGGACATGGATTGTCCGCGAGAATTCCGCGCACGCGGTCCGAATCGAGCCACCATTCGGCCACCAGCCGGTCGGTCGGAAGCCCGGCATGCAGCGGGCTTTCCGTCACACCGTAACAATTCGGGATGTAACGGCGTACCACCGCACCAAGCCGGTTCAGATTAAAATGCGCATTCTTCAGTTCCAACGGGTCAAACGTCCACTCGACAAGCGGCACTCCATTTTTCAGTGCGTCCACACGTTGAAAAAGTTTTAGATGCCTTCCGACCCCGCGGTTTTGATACTCCGGCAGCACAGCCGTCATGTGCGAATGCAGAAATGGCTTAGCGCCCCGCGTACCTGCCAGAGCGAGCGTAAACCCAACCATCTTCCCGCGGTCAAAGGCCGCAAGTATTTGACCACCCGTGTGATGCGCCACAACAAAAATTGCCGAAGGCACAGTGATGTGCTCGCCCCAAGTGAGCAGCTCCATCTTTACGCACTCCTCGTACTCGGCAAGCGTTTCACAATGGCGGACTTCGATATCTTGTAACCGGGTGGCTGGATGGTTCGCCGAGGTATTCATCGCGTATTCCCGACCTTGGCTGTTTTCTTCGCCCTTGAACGCTTGCCTCTTTCGACCATCTTCGAACGATTCCACATCTCTTCCTTGCGATCGCGGGACAAGTCCGCGAACTGTTTACCTTCAGCGGATGCTGCCTCCTCCATGTGCTCAAATCGTTCCCTGAACTTACGATTCGCTTTCTTCAATGCAATCTCAGGATCGATTCCCAGAAATCGGGCGATATTTACGCCCGCGAAAAGCAGATCGCCGACTTCTTCCTCGATTCCGGCAGAGGTTTGCCGCTCCCGGTCCCTGGAATTGGTCGTATTTGCCAGGATCAGAGACTGCAGCTCGCGCTTCTCCTCCTCCAGCTTGTCTAATATTCCAGAGATATCGGGCCAGTCAAAGCCGATGCGCGATGCCCGCCGGGTAAGTTGGTAAGCCTCTAGAACCGCGGGAAACGAACGCGGTACGTCCGTCAGGATGCCAGGCGTAGTAGGGCCAGGGCTTTGTGACGTCCTGTCCTTCCCATCCTGGGCCGCAGCGCGCTCGGAGGCCTTAATCTGCTCCCAATTCTTCAGCACTTCGGAAGAAGTCGCTGCCTTCGCGTCACCGAAAACGTGCGGATGCCTTCGGACCATTTTCGTGTGAACGGACTCGATCACGTCGCTGATGGTGAAGCTTCCCGCTTCTTCGGCGAGAATAGAATGAAAAATAATCTGAAGCAGCAGATCGCCGAGTTCAGCGGAAAATTCCCGCGCATTGCCTGTTTCCATCGCGTCGAGTACCTCATAAGTCTCTTCGATCAGAAACTTACGAAGGGAGTCGTGCGTCTGCTCACGATCCCACGGACAGCCATGGGCTGCGCGCAACCGTGCCTGTAGCGCGACTAGCTTTTCGAACCATTTCCCTGCGAGTTTATCCCGGTCATTCAGGGGAATACGAAATCCGGCGTTTGCCCGGTCTTGGCCGCGTGCATTCGCTCCGAGCGTCAAATTAGGGCGCTCGCGCAGTTTGCGACGCATCTGGGATGACGGTTTTTTGCGCAGAGGCAAGAGAATCTCTCTTCCGTTTTTGATGAACAATTAATCTACAGGGAAGAACACGGAGTGACAAGCGTGGGAATTTGAATTTGTAGCGGTGGCCTTTAGGCGGGCGTATTTCTCTTGCGATTTTTTAGTTTAGCCGGCAGCCAAACTACCGATCGTGTCCCAAATGCTATTCCGCTTTCGCTAACCCATGGGCAAGCGCGTCTTCGATGAGGCTTTTCATCTGGCGCGAAGCATCCCGGAAGATCTGCTCCTCCTGACGGCCCAACTCGCCCTGTTGCTCGCCGAGTTTGCCTTGCTTCTCGCCGAGCGCTCCCTGCTTCTCTCCGATCTTTCCCTGAGCCTCGCCGGCCTTGGATTGTAGGTCGCCAAGTTTGCTCTGCAGATCGCCGATCTTTTCCTGAATGCGTCCAAGATCCTCCTCGGAGCCGGTCGCTCCCAGCGCTTTCAGCTCCGCCTCGAGTTTGCGCAAGTCTTCCGTCATATCGGGAATCTCAACGCGAACTCCCTCTTGTTCCTTCCCTAAAGCTTCCTGTTGCTCACCCAGCGCTTCTTGTTGCTTGCCGAGTTCTTCCTGTTTCTTTTCGACCGCCTGAACTTGGCTGAAAAAATCCGCCGCCCGTTTCACTGTGGCTTGATCGTGAATTACGTACGACTTGCCGTCATGCCGGAACCATAGGAAGTCTCCCGGAATTTTCTCCTGCAAGAATTCAACGAATTCGGATGGGTGGTCTGTGCCAAAGCTTTCGCTATCGCCGGAAACGCTGACGTAAGTTTTACCGGACGAAATCACAAATTGTTGACCGCCACCGTCTTCTTCCCGCACGACCATCGTGGAAGCTGAGGGCGACGATTGCAACAGCCGTCCGAGAGGCGCCAACGCCAGTACGCGGACGGGAGTCACAATTTGCATAGGGGCTAGATTCACGAGGGGCGCCACGGATACGACTGGCGCCACAGACACGACCGCGGGCACCTTAGGAACTGCCGCTACGTTGGGCACCGGCGCCACCGAAATAACAGTGGGCGTGGTCTTTGCCGTGGGCGGCGGAGATGCGGGTGCCGGCGGCGGAGCCGGCGTTTGCTCCTGGACCTCGCCATATTCGGTCGAATGGAAACTGTAGGCGCCCGGACGCAACGCTGCCGCCACATACACGACCGGAACCGCAGTCATCACCAGAAGTACAACGACGGATCTCTTTAATTGCATGGCGACACTCCCTTTCCACTCGAGAATTCGATCCAATCTCTTTTCCGCTTGTCCTGTCTTAGCCATGGCCACACCCTGCCACCAAACCCTCCCAGGAGCAGCTTCCAGATCTGAGAAAAAACCAAGGAGCGTTTCCGCGTAACGCGTGCGGTCTGCTCCGCCCGCCAGCGCCGCTTCGTCGCTAGCTTCTTCCGCCACGTCCGCGAGACAGCTAACTAGATGCCAACTCAAGGGGCTGAACCAGAATATCGAGCGATGGAGAAGCGCCAGACAATCAACCAGCGCATCCCGGCGCGCCACATGCGACATCTCATGTGCGATGACCGCATCCAGCTGGCCTGGCTCCCAATCGCGCCATACCGAAGGAAGCAAAATCGCCGGACGCACCACTCCCACAGTTACCGGGACCGAAAGAAATTCAGACTCTGCCAGACGCGGCAAGCCCTTCGTCCCCATGGTCTGGGCATTTTTCGAGACGAGCGCCAACGCCTTGGGGTCGCCAATAGCGGTCGCTCCATGGTCCAGCCTCAGACTGAGAACCAGTCCAAGCCCAAAACGAAACAAGAAGCTCAGCGTAACTATGAAATAGGTTGCCGCGAGTAGTGCGGACCATCCCGTAGCGCGAAGTAGCAATTTCAGCCAGACAAATGCAAGCCTTAGTTCTGAGCCCTTATTCAGAGAGGTCCGAGAGTTCGCGATATCGCTCGAAGCCACGATCGGACTCGCGTTAGAAATAGCGCGTTTCTCAGGATCGAGGTTATTGCTAAACGAGCGGACCTGAGGGTCGGGAGGATTTATTGCAAAATCCGCAGATTGAAGTGAATGCTTTCTGTCGGTTACTACCGCGCTTACACCGCGAGAGGGGATGTAAATTTTCTCCAAGCGCTCCGCCACTCGGGTCGGCACTTTAAATGAAATCTTAGGCAGGAAAAACCCCAAAAACGGCATGAGTAGCCCGACACAAAGGACGGCCCTCCAAACCTGAAGCCTCAACCACACAATCTTCACACGCCAAACACTCAGGCCGACCCCCGCGATGCAACCCAGAGCAAGAGAACGAGCCGCCGAATCAGTCATCAGACTCAAAAAGTTCGCTGTCGCATTAGGCATCGCGGGAAAACTCATGGCTTTACTCCCTTTCGCTGGCTTATTTTCTGAGCCAATCGCTCAAGTTGCTTGCGATCCAGAACTCGGTTGTGCACCATGCCGATGACTAACTCCTCCGCGGAACCTCCGCAAAAGCGGTCAATAATGTTCTTCACCGCGCGTACGGCCACGTTCTGCCGTAGCTCGGTAGCACGATAGATAAAAGTGCGGCCATCCACTTCATGCGTCAGGTAGCCTTTCTGCTCCAGCCGACGCAGAACCGTGCGAATCGTGGATTCCTTCATCGGCCGCTTCCAAGCCAACGCTTCGCGGCAGGCTTCGGCGGTCACCGGCCCATGCGACCAAACGTAATCCATCACGATTTGCTCCACTTCGCCGATGTTCTTGGGACGCGCGCTGTGTGTGTTCTTCATTGTAGCGTTACAACTTGTAACGTACATAAGACGGTGTGTCAACGGAAAAGTTAGCAAGGTTGAATGTTGCTTTTATAGCTAGACGGTAATAGAAGCTAGGCCAAATGCCGCGGAGCCGAAGCGACAGCACGCCGCGGAATGACGCTCTCCGCGAATCGTTCCATCTCTTCCCTCTGGGGACTGAATTGAAGCAGCAGAAGGTCCACGCCAGCTTTCTCAAATTCTCCAATGCGGTCGGCCACTTGCTGCGGCGTGCCAACCAAGCCTGACCGCAACCCGCGATTCGACACGGAATAGTCTTCCAGTGAGACGCGCTGCTCGAGCTGCGTATTCGCCAGCCAGTCCTGATAATTTTGGTACCCGGCCGCGTTCTGCTTCACGTCTGTGATGCGAGCGAGCTCGAGTTGCGTTTCCTGCTCGCTCTCTCGCACGATCGCGTAGCCTGCTACTCCAAATTTCATTCGCGGAAGCCCTTTGCGTTCGCGGCGTGCAGACAAATCACGGATCTTCCCCGCTACTTTCTCCGGCGAATCGCCGTGCATTACATACGCGTCGCACTTCTGCGAGATCAATTCCTTGGCAGTTTCAGACTCCCCGCCGGCGTAAATCGTCGGACGTGGCCGCGACACTGGCTTGGGCTCCAATACCAAATCTTGCACCGAATAATACTTGCCTGAATAAGAGAAATGATTCTGCTTCCACGCCGTGTCCACTACATCAAGCCATTCCGACGTGCGCGCGTACCGATCGTCGTGCTGATCGAATTGCACTCCATACTTTTTCGCTTCCTCGGACCACCACGACGAAACCACATTCAGCGACACTCGCCCGCCGCTGATGTGATCGATGTTCGCCGCCTGCTTAGCCAGCAGCGCAGGAAGATGGAAAGTCGGTCGCACAGCAATCATCAGCTCCAGCGTCTCGGTGACCGCAGCCAACGCCGCAGCCGTGGACCAAGCATCTAGCGCCGGAGCGTCTACACCTTTAATGTCGTTCAGATTCAGCTCTGCGATCAGCGTGAGGTCGAATCCGATTTTTTCGCTGCGCCGAGCCAGGGGCGAAACGTACTCCCAGGTCGGCTGCATCTGTTCGTCTTCCACATTGCGCAGCCATCCGCCGAAAATCGGCATCCAATAACCGTAACGCATCAGCGCCTCTCCTGAACCAAGTAATCCACCAGCCGTTCAAATGGATTGAATCCCACGATCTTCGGACCGTCCGATACAAAATTCGAGAGCGCGTTGATATCGTAGTAATAAAGCTGTCCATCACGATCGTCAATGACGTACTCTACGCCGCCCACTTCGATCTTCGTTTCGCGGAAAATTCGCTCTACATCCGCGATCACCTGCGCCGGGGGCGTGTACCCCTCCAAGCGCAAGCCCGTCTTCGGCCCTTCCACCACGCATACCGTTTTTATCTCCGCGCCATCGTTCGTCTTGCAGATGTCCATGGGGCAAAGGTCGAACGTCTCGCCGGAAGTGAATACCTTGATCCCATACAAATATTTATAGCCAATTGTTTCAACGCGCGTAATGTGTCCGCCGCGCGCTGGAATAAACTCCTGCACGATCCCGGTTGAATCGAGCCCCAGCGCGATTCCGTTCTTGGCCGCAGCTTCCAATTGCGCCGGAGTATCGAATCGAACGATTCCCACCCCGCTTCCACCAATGTTGGGCTTGACGATGACTGGAAAGCGCATCCCGCGCGCTGCCGCGGGAGCCTCGCTAGAATGGTTCATCACCGCCGAGCGGGGATAGGGCAAACCGAGCGATTGAAGCAAGGAAAGCTGCAGCGCCTTGGAAGTCTCATTGCGAAACGCCTGGCTACCATTTACCACACGCGTTCCGAGCCGTTCCAGGTGAGCCAGATAATTGATGGTGTAAAAAATCGCGTGGGCATTCCCGCGTGTCCAGGCAGAGGGACTCATGCGGTTAAAAATCAATCCGTACGGTTGATTTCCGTTGGGGAGAAGGTCGAAGTGATGTCGCGCGGCGTCCAGCCGCACATACGGCACGCCCCGCCGGTCCAGTTCCGCAAACACGGGCCCAAACCAGCGGGGGTGCTCGTAATAAATCCCTATTGGATTCACGTCCCCATGCATTTTGCCTCCACCGAAAGGGCCCCACGCGCACCGCAGCGGGCGCTTTTTATCTCCGCTAATAGACGCTCGACTATCGAATGACGGTTTGGATGCCAAGGACTCGTCTTAGTTGCTTATATTTCTTAGGCGCGGAATCCCCAGCGAGCCCCGCTCGCTTGTCGCTGGTGCTTGGCGGGTGCTAAACTTACCTAGTATTATTCCAGCAAGCCTAAGGATACCGCGTGGCAGACAGCAAACACGAAGAAACCTTTAAAGTAATAGACCGCAGACATTTCACCGAAGAAGGCGATCTGCGCCCTGAAGTCGTCGAAATGGAGCGTCGCGAAGAGGAAGCTGCGGCCAAAGAAGCGGCCGCGAAGAAAGCTGCAGCGGCCGCGAATCCTCCGGCGAAGCCGGCGGCCAGCGCCCAGCCGAATCCTACGACCAAGAGCGGAGCAAATCCCGGTGCCGGGAATGCTGCGTCGAGCGCTAAGTCAGCCATCGCCGATGCAGAAGCCGCGTATGGCAAGTCAGGGTCCGGCTTGGTCACCCCGGGCGACACGACGCCTTCAGAATCCCTGGAACGCGCCTCCGGCGAGCAGACTCATTCCTCCCGCAGCTTCCAGATGCTCGTGGATTTTCTCACGCGCAACGCCGCCGCCATGCTAGGCGGAATGGCCGACCCGCGGAGCGGGCAGCCCTTCGTTGATCTCGAAGGCGCACGAGAAGTAATCGATATGCTCGATGCTCTGCGCGAAAAAACCCGGGGGAATTTGTCGAAAGAAGACGATCAGCTCCTGCTCGAAGTTCTGGGAAGTTTGAAGCTGACGTTTATGGAGATCTCTAAAGCCGCGGCCGACGCCATGGCCAAGAAAGCCAAGGGCAAGTAATAGGTTTAGAAGATCGCGTCTTGGGTTTGTACCCAAGAAGCGCAGTAGATTTAGCACCTGCGGCGATGAATCGAAATTCACTCCTGCGCGCCATTTCGAAATGCCAGCTCTCCAGTTAACTGTCTTAGGCTCCGGCACCTCTATGGGCGTGCCCACGCTAGCCTGCCACTGCGCGGTTTGCGAATCGCCCGATCCCCGCGACAAACGCACTCGGCCTTCCATCCTGCTCTCCTATAACGGCCATAATCTCGTCATCGACACCACGCCGGACTTCCGCTTCCAAGCCATGCGCGAAAAATTGGATCGGCTGGATGCGGTGCTTTACACGCACGGCCACGCCGATCACGTCTTGGGCCTTGACGATATTCGTCCGTACAATTTGAAACAAGGCCGCGTGATCCCGCTCTACGCTTCTGAAGAAACCCAGACTACGATACGCAGGCAGTTCGCCTATATATTCGACGCGGCACCCACGGAAAGTTCCGTTCCCCGCGTGCATATGCACACCATCAAAGGTCCTTTTGAGCTCTTCGGCCTAAAGATTCTTCCGATCCCTGCGAATCACGGCCCGCTCTCCGTTCTCGGATTTCGCTTCGGCAACGCCGCATATCTCACCGATTTCAGCTCCGTGCCCGAGGAATCCAAGAAGCTTTTGCACGGGCTCGATGATTTCATTTTGGACGCTTTGCGCTACACTCCGCACCCCATGCATTCCAACGTCCAACAATCCCTTGCTCTGGTGCATGAGTTGGAACCCAAGCGAGCGTGGTTCACGCACATCTGCCACGACCTCGGTCACCAACAGGCCAATGCGAAATTGCCGAAGGGAGTTCGCTTGTCCTACGATGGCCTGAAATTCGAGGTGCAAGTTTGACGCTCGCCGATACTCCCAAACAACGCATGCGCCTTGCGCCCACCCTGCGACTGGATATGGCATACTCCGCCGAAGGCTGGATTGAGAGATTTGGCAACTCGCGCAAACGGACGGTCGTAACCATTGGCAATTTTGACGGCGTCCACCTGGGCCATCAGAAAATCCTCAGCGGAGTCACACAGCGTGCGCGCGCAAATGATCTGGAGAGCGCGGTGCTGACGTTTTACCCGCATCCTACAAGAGTGTTGCGGCCGGACGCCGCCCCCACCCTGCTCACCACGCTGGAGCAGCGTCTCGCTGCGTTCGACGCCATGGGGATCAACGCCGCCATGGTCCTGCAATTCGACGCCGAACTGGCAAAAGTCAGCGCCGAAGACTTTGCCAGAATATTTCTGGTAGATGCTTTGCGGGCGAAAACCATATTGGTTGGCGACAATTTTCGCTTCGGAAATCGCCAGGGCGGCGACGTACGGTTGCTCCAGGATATCGGCGCGCGCTCGGATTTTGAAGTCCAAATCGTGCCTCCCGTAATTGAAAATGGCGTGATCGTGTCCAGCACCGCTGTTCGACAAGCTTTGCGCGAGGGCCGCGTGGAGGATGTCGAACCCCTGCTCGGCCGCCCTTTCTCGCTCAAAGGAGAAATTCGCCCGGGCACAGGCCTCGGACGAAAACTTATCGTGCCGACTCTGAATCTCCTCACCGAGCAAGAGACTCTGCCGAGAAATGGCGTCTATGCGACCGCTACCGTGCTGGGCCCGAAAATCTATTGGTCCGTCACAAATGCTGGCATGCGACCTACCTTTGACGGTCGACAATTGGCGATTGAATCGCACCTCTTCGATTTCTCGGAACAATTGACCTCCGGCAAAATGGAAGTAATATTCCTCAAGCGCCTGCGCGATGAGCAGAAGTTCTCCGGCCCAGAAGCCTTGCGCGAACAAGTGTTAAAAGATATCGAGCAGGCGAAAAGCGTGGTGAAGAGCAGTTGAACAGTAGCGCTCGGAAGCTGGTTGATTCGACCGATAGGAAAAGAAATGGAAAATAAAGAAGTCGCCAGGATACTGCGCGAGACAGCGCAACTGCTCGAGATTGACGGGGCTATCATCGGCCGCTATCGCAGCTACGAAAAAGTAGCAAAGCTCCTTTACAGCCTGCACGAGCGCATCGAAGATATTTGCAAGGATCCCAAGAAACTTCGCGAATTGCCGGGTGTCGGCGAGAACATGGCCGAGCACATCTGTGAAATCCTGAAAACCGGCGATTATGCGCTGCGTCAAAAGCTTCTCAAGAAATATCCGGCTTCACTGCTGGATTTGCTGCGTCTGCAATCGCTAGGCCCTAAGAAAGTTTTGTTCCTATGGGAGACCTTCCAAGTCTGCACTATCGAGGGCGTCGAAAAATTGGCGCGCGAAGGCAAGCTGCAAGATTTGCCCGGCTTCGGCGAAAAGAGCGAGCAAAATATTTTAAAGGCTACCGAATCGGCGAAGCGCTCCTCCGGCCGCTTCAAAATCAGCACGGCAGAAGACGAAGCGCAAAAGTTCTCGGCCTACCTTACGAATTCCGAATTGTCGGAGGCGGCCGCGGCAGTAGAGTCGGTCACCGCCGCGGGCTCCCTTCGGCGCGGTCGCGACACCATCGGCGATGTCGATCTGCTCGTAACCATGCGTCCCGGCCGCGAAAAACAAAAGGACGTCGAGGCCCTCGCTGAGCACCTCCTGAAATACCCCGGGATCGATCAAACGCTGGCGCACGGAGAAAATAAAGTAAGCGTTCTGCTTGGCAACGGTCTACAGGTGGACGTCCGCATGCTGGCCAAAGAAAATTTCGGTGCCGCGTTGCTCTATTTCACTGGCTCGAAAGCGCACAACGTCGGCCTTCGCGGCCGCGCTCTCGCTAGGGGCTGGACGCTGAACGAGTACGCGCTCACCACGGTAAAAGGCGGCAAGGTTGTCGCGGGCAAGAGCGAAGAAGAAATTTACGCCAAGCTGGGCCTGGACTACATCGAGCCCGAGCTCCGCGAAATGACCGGCGAAATCGAAGCCGCCGAAGACCACAAATTGCCTCAGTTATTAAAGCTCGCGGACATTCGCGGCGACCTGCAGATGCACACTACCGCCTCCGATGGCCGCAACTCCATCGAAGAAATGGGCCAAGCCGCCAAACAATTGGGCTATGAATACATCGCGCTCACCGACCACTCCAAAGCCGTCACCGTCGCGAATGGCATGGACGACAAGCGCACCCTGGCTCAGATCAAGAAAATTCGTGCCGCACAGGAACGCGTGCCGGGAATTCGTCTGCTCGCCGGCATTGAAGTGGACATTTTGAAAAATGGCTCACTCGATCTATCCAATGAAGTCCTCGCCCAACTTGACGTCGTCGTAGCGTCCATCCATTCTTTCATGAATCTCGACCGCCAGGCCATGACCGAGCGCATCCTTGCCGCAATCGAAAATCCCTACACTCAAATACTCGCGCATCCCACGGGCCGCCTGCTCTTGCGCCGAGAATCTTTCGCATACGACATGGAAAAAGTTCTCGACGCCGCCAAGAAAAATGGTGTGGCTGTCGAGTGCAATGCCTACCCCGACCGCCTCGATCTCAACGATGTGCACTTGCGCATGGCCCGCGAACGCGGCGTAAGAGTGGTGATCTCAACCGACGCACACAGCACCACCCACTTCCGAATGATGAAGTACGGCGTGATCACCGCCCGTCGCGGTTGGCTCGAAAAAAAACATGTACTCAACACTTTGCCCCTGAATGAATTTCTGGCGTCACTCAGGCCGAAACCTGCCGGGATGGTTCCAAAAACAGCAAAGAGCAAGTCCGCCTGATTTCGCGTCCAGTTTGAACAGACTCATGGAACATTTGGAACCCGGACTGCGTATCTCATAACCAAGCAGGAATTCAGTAACCAGGATCGAACGGAGACGCACATGAACCGAACATTTCTCCCTGGAACGGTACTCACGTTGATGACAATGGCGGCGACGGCCGCCACCCCCGCGCGCGCCGACGACTGGACCAAAAGCTACCAGATTAGCAGCCGAGCCGATCTGCGGGTCTCCACCGACGACGGCGATGTAACCATCATCGGCTCCAATCAAAAACAAATTGACGCACACGTCACCACCCAGGGCTACAAAATCGGCTCGAGCGATGTGCGCATCGAGGAAAGCCAGAATGGCGATCATGTCGTCATCAGCGTCAAAATGCCGCACTTCGGCTTCTCTTTCTTTGGTGGCCGACATAAGTCGGTAAAGGTTGAATTGCGTGTCCCGCGCGACTTGGATGTGGACGTCGAAACCAGCGACGGGAATGTGGTGGCGCAAAACCTCTCCGGCCACGTGCACTTCAGCACCGGCGACGGTGACATAACCGCCACGGAAGCTCATGGCGACATTCGCCTCCACACCGGCGACGGCCGCATCGAAGGCGCCGGATTCGATGGCGCTCTCGACGCCAACACAGGCGACGGCAATATGCGCATCGCCGGACGTTTCGATTCCCTTTCGCTCAAGACTGGCGACGGCAACATCGAAGCCCAAGTCGTCAACGGCTCAAAAGTGGTAAGCACTTGGACCATTCGCTCAGGCGATGGCCACATCAATATGCGCATCGCGACAGATTTAAATGCCAACGTCGAGGCCCGCACCGGCGATGGATCGATCACTCTGGATGTACCGAATTTCGCCGTATCCGGCTCGCTCAGCCATTCCTCGGTTCACGGAAAATTGAACGCGGGCGGCGGCACGCTTTCGGTTAGCTCCGGAGACGGCTCGATCCATCTCGAAAAACTGTAGGATTGGCGCAACGGCTCGATCGCAAAGCGGAGGCAAGAACTTTCCACTGTGTTGCGCAAGGAGAAAAGGTTGGTTCGAAGCTGACACAACGCGTCCAAGACCATTTCTGCTTAATAGTTTTAAATCATTAACATACTGGCTTACCCCGATTGGACCTTTGCGTGCCTTGCCCTACTCTGAGCGCGGTTGTTAAGGCCCAAGGTAGGTAGAAATGCTTCCGTTCATGATGATGGCAGTTCTGGCTCTTCTGGCGTTCCTGTGCATCTCGCATGTGATCCCTTCGTTCACCCGTCGCCTGCCCCGGTCGCGTCGGAATCCGCGCGCTAGTAATCCGCCCGCCGGCGCTGCCGCAAAATAATTCCAGCCCCTAAAAATCCGTTCGTGTAAGGCTCCGTGTTGATTCCGTTTGCAAAAACTCCCCCGTTGCCGCATCATAAGATGTTTTATTTCTCGCGTTTTCCGCGCCGATATCGTATCCACCTCGAAAGAGATTCGGTTTCGCATCGCGTGATTTTGTGACGCGGGAAAATTCGCATGCACTGGGGGAACTTGAATGCGCAGGCCCGTAAATATTGCTCCGCCCAAGGGACGACTGGGCGTTCTTACGCCGGGAATGGGAGCCGTAAGCACCACCTTCATGGCTGGTGTCGAACTGGTGCGCCGCGGCGAGTCCGCGCCCGTCGGCTCGCTGACCCAGCTAGGTACTATCCGCCTCGGTAAACGCACCGAAGGCCGCACGCCGAAAATCAGCGAGTTCGTTCCGCTCGCCAAACTTGACGACATTGTCTTCGGCGGCTGGGATGTTTTCCCGGACGACGCCTATCAAGCCGCATCCAAAGCCGGTGTGCTCGAGGCCAAGGACTTGTCCAAAGTCCAAAAATTCCTGAAGACCATCAAGCCCATGAAGGCCGCTTTCGATCAGCACTACGTTAAGAATCTTTCTGGTCCTAATGTCAAAAAAGCCAAAAACAAATTCGAACTTGCCGAACAGCTTCGCGAAGACATTCGCAATTTCAAAAAGAAAAGCAAAGCCAACCGCCTGGTAATGGTCTGGTGCGGCTCTACGGAAATATTTCTGAAGCCCGAGAGCGTGCACAAAGATTTGAAATCTTTCGAAAAAGGCATGCGCGCGAACGATCCCGCAATCGCGCCCTCCATGCTCTATGCCTATGCCGCGATCAGCGAAGGCGTTCCCTTCGCCAACGGTGCGCCCAATCTCACCGTGGATATCCCCGCCCTGGAAGAATATGCAAAAGCAAAAGAAGTCCCTATCGGTGGCAAAGATTTCAAAACCGGCCAAACGTTGATGAAAACGATTCTGGCCCCCGGATTTAAAGCCCGCATGCTGGGTTTGAATGGCTGGTTTTCAACCAACATTCTCGGCAATCGTGATGGCGAAGTCCTGGACGACCCCGGCTCGTTCAAGACGAAAGAAGAATCCAAACTCGGTGCGCTTGAATATATTCTGCAGCCAAATCTTTATCCGAACCTCTATGGCAAGATTCACCACAAAGTCCGCATTAATTACTATCCGCCGCGTGGCGACAACAAAGAAGGCTGGGACAACATCGATATTTTTGGATGGCTAGGCTACCCGATGCAGATCAAGGTCGATTTTCTCTGCCGCGATTCGATTCTTGCAGCGCCCATCGTGCTCGACCTCGCGCTCTTCTTCGACCTCGCCAAGCGCGCTGGCATGCGGGGCATCCAGGAATGGCTCAGCTTTTATTTCAAATCGCCGATGTGCGCCAAGGAGTTGTACCCGGAACACGACCTCTTCATTCAGTCCATGAAGCTCAAAAACACCCTGCGCTGGATGATGGGTGAAGACCTGATCACCCACCTCGGCGCCGAATATTACGACTAAACCATTGCCGGGGAGACGAAATGCGCGTGGCGTGTCGCAAAGCTCTGAATGCTTCGTTTTTTCTGTTCATTTTGATTATGATTGCGCAACCCTCTAGTTCTTCCGCCGCGAGCGGAAAGGGACCGAAATTCGAAATCGCATTCCCTCGCGAACGCAGTGCGCAGCCTCTCGACGGGCGCTTGCTGCTCTTGCTTTCCACGGATCCTTCCGAAGAGCCGCGCATGCAAATCAATATTTCGCCGAACACGCAGATGGTGTTTGGCTTCGACGTGGATGGATTGGCGCCCGACAAAGTCGCTGTTGTTGACGCGGAAGCTTACGGCTATCCCGTGCGTAGCCTGCGCGACGTGAAGCCCGGCGAATATTACGTGCAAGCTGTCCTGCATCGCTACGAAACGTTTCGTCGCAGCGATGGTCACACAGTGAAACTCCCCATGGACCGTGGCGAAGGACAACACTGGAATATTGCTCCGGGAAATCTGTATAGCAAGCCCCAGAAGGTCACGCTCAGCGCGGATACCTCGCTCAAGATCATCCTCGATCAGGAAATTCCGCCGATTCCTGCCCCTGCCGATAGCCAATACATAAAGCACGTAAAGATTCAAAGCGACCTGCTCACTAAATTCTGGGGACGCCCGATGTTTTTGGGCGCGAACATTTTGCTGCCGGAAGGATTTGACGAGCATCCCGAAGCGCACTATCCCGTGGCTGTGAACGAAGGCCACTTCCCTGCTGATTTTGAAGGCTTTCGCACCGAGCCGCCCGACCCAAATTTGAAACCCGATTACAGCGAGCGTTTTCACATCGCCGGCTACAACCGTATACAGCAGGAAGAAGCCTACAAATTCTACCAACAGTGGATTAGCCCAGGTTTCCCAAGAATCCTGGTTGTAGAAATCCAACACGCAAATCCGTATTACGACGATTCCTACGCGGTTAATTCCGCCAACCTCGGTCCCTACGGCGATGCCATCGAAACCGAGCTCATCCCCTACATCGAAAAGAAGTTCCGCGGAATCGGACAAGGCTGGGCGCGTTTCCTGTACGGCGGATCAACCGGCGGTTGGGAATCTCTGGCCGTCCAAATGTTTTATCCGGACCACTACAACGGCGCTTTCATCGCGTGTCCCGATCCTATCGATTTTCGCGCGTTCACTACGATCGACCTGTACAAAGACAAAAACGCTTTTTACATCGAAGGTCCGCACAAGAAAGTTCTTCAACCGGGCACGCGCGATTATCTCGGGCACGTGATGGCGACCACCCAGGATATAAATCACTACGAATTAGCGCTCGGTACGAAGACACGTTCCGGGGAACAATTCGATATCTGGCAAGCGGTTTACGGGCCGGTCGGCACGGACGGCTACCCTCAGCCCATCTTCGATAAAGAAAGCGGTGAAATTTATCCCGACGTAGCCGCTTACTGGCGAGAGCACTACGATCTTCGCTATATCCTGGAACGAGATTGGGGCACTCTCGGACCCAAGCTCCAGGGTAAGTTACACATTTATTGCGGTAGCGCGGATACCTACTTCCTCAATGACGCAGTTTATTTGATGGAAGACTTTCTCAAGAGCACTACGAATCCGCCGTATGACGGCGAAGTAAAATACGGCGATCGTGCGGAGCATTGCTGGAACGGAGACCCCACGCTTCCCAATTATCTTTCTCGCCTGCATTACAACACGATGTATCTGCCGAAAATCTTGGACCGCATCGCAAAGACAGCGCCACCCGGAGCGGATTTGACCAGCTGGCGTTATTGAACCTGCGTCAGTTTAATCCCCTCCCTTAATTCGGAAAATGCCGCCGACGAAGTGCACCAAGCGCATTTCGTCAAGCCATGTCGCTTTTTGTTGCGGATCGACGTGCGAAAAAGCAGGCGTAATCAACACTCCGCGTAATTCTTTCGGCGGTATCTCTTCCGCGAGCCAAGCACTTTCAGCTGCCGGAATAACATTGTCGGTCGAGCCGTGCAAAATCAAAACGGGCACTTGCAGATCCGCTATCTGCCCGTGCGGTGAAAGCGCCGCGAGCTCAGGCTCCTCCATCCCTATTACGTCCAACATTTTTGTGCGGAAGATCTCGATGCGATCGGCAAACAAATCCTCCATAGTGGGCCGCGCAGCAGGGCTTAGTTTCGCCAACCACGGTTTCGCATTCTCAGGTTCCTCCCCAAGCCAATAACGCAGCGCTTCGTGCGCAGCCGGCAAATCGTCCTGCGGAAAAAATCGCGAAAGGTGAGCGTAAACAAAAACCTGCGGCCCATAGGGATGAGCCGGCAACGCGACAACATGTCCGTCCGGATACGGCGCCTGGCCCGTCATCAAATATCGCGAGACACGAGCAAGAGCCTCATAAGCGCCAAATAAAACAAGAGCGCGTATATGTCTGGCGCAGTCCGGATTGCGAGCCGCAAGCAGGGCGAGACCTCCGCTGAAGCTCAGCGTCGTTACGATCACCGGTCCACCGCCGATACGCTGCTGCAACCATCCGGGCGCCTCACATATAGTCGTCACGGATTTTTCATCCACATGGTAATCAGCGAGCGCGCTAATCTGCGGAGTGAACACCGCCAGCCCGGCCTCCGCAGTCCCGCGAGCAAAGCTTGTCAGACGCGGTTCGTCAATGCCCAGCCGATGCATCCCATGAACCACAACCATTCCCTGCAGATCTTTGACCCCCACCGGCATATACAATTTCCCGCGAACGGGTCCGTTCGCAGTTTGCATGGTCACCTCTTTGATTGTGATTGGATTGGATAAAAGCCTAAGCAGAGGACCGGAAGCTTGCGGGCTTACAAAATGGGTCAGGATGGCGTAAGCGCGGAGATCACCGCGTATGCACCACGCTCCAAAACCCAACACAATGCAGAAAAGAACAATAAGAAACCAAAGCTTTCGGAAACCGTGGCGAGGCCGGGGAATACACACATTTTCGTCTTCCGGTTCGCGCAGAGGAATCCGAGATGCCATCAATTGAAAGCCGCGCGGAGCGTGTTACAGTCAGCCCGTCGCGTCAAGCTTCGCAAATGAAACCTCGACCGCGAGACCCGAGCGTGGGGTCTAAAACAAGTTCCAAAGGAACTGGTTGTACACTTCGTGGTGGTATTGAACTTCCGGCGCTTTCACAAAGGTTCCCAGTAGGCGTGCGCAGCGGTCCGCGGAAGCCTGTTTTAGCTCCACGTAACGATGCTTCACGTCCTCGCCCAGCAATTCCGTGGTCCATTTCGACTTACGGAAATCATCGAGGGCAGTGTAGATGTTGTCCGGCAGATAGCGCTCCGCCTGTCTCAGATTCTTGAGCTTGGCCGCTTCCCCTTCCAGACCGGTGCGGAACAGCGCGTACATCACCATGTAGGGATTTGCGTCGGGCGCCACCGAGCGAAACTCCACGCGCATACTTCTTTCGTTTCCGATCGGAATGCGTATCATTGAGCCGCGGTCCACCGCCGACGCCTTAATCTGATTCGGCGCCTCGAAGTGGGGGTCCAGGCGCCTGTAAGCGTTCACGCTCGAGTTCATGATCAAGCAGATGTCGTTGCCGTAAGTCAGCACACGGTCCACGAACATCCACCCGAGCTTGCTGAGTTTTTCTTCGCCCTTGGCATCCCAGAAAAGATTTTTCCCGCCTTTGTTAATGGAGATGTTCGTGTGCATTCCGCTTCCGTTCACTCCCACTACCGGCTTCGGCAGGAAACTCGCCGTGAAACCCATCTTGTTCGCCACCTGCCGGCAAATCAGCTTATACAGCTGAATCTGGTCTGCGGCGGCCACCACTTCTCCATAGCTGTAATTTATTTCGAATTGCGAAGGCGCAACCTCCGGGTGATCCTTCTCGTTTTGAAATCCCATCGCGCGCTGAACTTCCGCCGTGGTGTCAATGAATGTCCGCAGCGGGTCGCCCGGCAACGAATGATAGTAACCGCCCGTATTCACGTAGTCGAATTTTCCGGTTTCGTAATAACGGCGCTCGGCGTCCGCACCGTTGAACAGAAACCCTTCAATTTCATTTGCGGCGTTCAGCGTGTACCCTTCCGCTTTGTGCTGCCCGTCCGCGAATCCTTTCAGCACGCCGCGCATATCGGCGCTGTAAGGCGTCCCGTCCTTGTCGATCACGTGGCCAAAGACCAACACCTTGCCGGACCCGAAAATGTCGGCCGGCGCCCAATAGAACGCGCTCCAATCCATCGTTAGACGCAGATCGCTCTCGCGCTGCGCGGTGAAGCCGCGGATGGACGATCCATCAAACGTCAGGTTGTCCCAGCTCTTGATCAGGAATTTTTTGTCGTAGTCCAGCATATGCAGACGGCCTTCCAGATCGCTGAACAGAACGGTCACCGCCTTGATACGCTTTTCGTCCGTTAGATACTTGAGCCGCTGTTCTTGAATCTTGCCTATCGGCGCGCGATTCTTGCGCGCCTCTTTGGCCTCCAAATTCAGTTCTTCCAGTTCATCGTATGGAATCGCCAAAAAATTTCGCAGCTCGCTAGTCATGTTTCTCCTCAAAGTAAAATACACACCCGCTCTTCCGCTGGATTGCTCGCGGGCTCCGCATTAGCGCAGTAGGGTATCGCGCCGGGATTCCAAGCGTCAAATCGAAAAACGACACTTCCTTGAAAAGTTTTTCTTATCACTACAATCAAAAAATCTTGGTCCCCGCCGTACGGCTGGGAAAGAATCGAGCCGGATGCCGAGGTCTGATCTGATCTCGTTTGCTTTGGTTTTGATTTTTAGCTTTTAGGTTTTAAGTTCTCATTCCGACAGAGGCTGCCTTTAAGCCGAGGAGGAATCTGCTGTTTGCATCCGCAGGGAGCTAAACAAAATCGTAGCAAAGCTCGATCCCCAACTGGCCCTGAAGTTAGCACCACCTCTTAATGCTTAAATCGCCCAATCAACTGCGCCTCAGCCAGAATGTGCCCCTTCATAGCCGCGTCAAGCTCTTCTCTCTTGGCCTTCGGCTTTAGATTGGTCTTCGCATCTAGCGCATACAGCTTGAAAAAATAATGGTGCGCCGGCCCACCGCGCTCCGGGCACGGCCCCGTATAACCGGACTTCCCTGCTACATTCTTCCCTTGCATCGACCCATCTGGCAGCTTCTTGTTAGTTGGAACGCCCTCGGGCAGCGAACTCGTACCCGCTGGCACATCGTAAATCAGCCAATGCGTCACCGTGCCCTTCGGAGTGTCCGGGTCATCCATAATCAACGCGAATGCTTTCGTCGCCGCCGGAGCATCCCTCCAAGCCAGCGCCGGAGACAGGTTCGCGCCGTCGCAGCTGTACTTCTCCGGGATATCCGCGTCCGCCTCAATGGACGAACTTGTCAGCTTCAAAACCGGCCCGCTCTCTTTTTGCTGAGCTTCTTGCGCACCGGCCGCAAGACAAAACAACAAACAGAACATTGCCACGACAACTCCAGCCTTTTCCAAGACAATATTGAATGATGGGGTGTTCAACGTTCACCTCTAGGCCAATATGGCTGATTGACTCCGCTTGCGTCCCTCTTATAGATGCCCCGGCAAGCGTTACAATTACAGCATTCTAGTTTATTTCCAAGGTGCGCCGTATGTTTGAGACCTTCCAACGCGGAGAATATTCAATTTCCACCGATCCAACCCGTCTCGATGTCGACCGAATCCATTCCTATCTCGTCAGTGCCTACTGGTGCGAAGGAATTCCGCGCCAAACGCTCGAACGCGCCATCGCAAATTCTTTATGTTTTGGATTATTCCAGGGCCAAGATCAGGTGGGCCTCGCCCGCGTCATCACCGACTCCGCCACCTATGCCTATCTCTGCGATGTCTACGTCCTGGAAGATCATCGCGGGAAAGGATTGGGCAAGTGGCTAGTGCAATGCGTGATGGCGCATCCAGCGTTGCAAGGCCTGCGCCGCTTCAGTCTGGCAACCCGCGACGCTCACGGCCTCTACCGCCAATTCGGCTTCCGCGAACTCAGCCAGCCTGAATCAATGATGGAAATTCTGCGCCCCAACATTTATGGCGAAGCTAAGTAACTAGCGGAATCCTCTTTTCCCTATCAGTGCGCCCATATTTTCGCGGGATCGGTCTCGTACGGGTATACGTGCACCATCCAGTTGAAAACCAATGGAATCCAACGCCCGCCCGCAGCGTCGCAAGCATCCTCAGTGGCAATGGACCCCTTCAACCCGAATTCCTTCCAGTTCGCCTGACTGATTGTGCTCCCCTTCGGCGGAAAGCACAGGTTCACGTGCTCGTGCCAACGCGCCACACTCAGCGGCACGCGCTCGTTCAATTGTTCCTCGGTATATCGTTTCGGCGCTGTGTACATCGCTCCTTTCAACTCATATCCTTCACCAACTTTTTTGTACAGCAATGAAGTTGGATGCGCCGGGTTGAAAACAAATTGCGCCTCCGCAGCATAACGGTAATTTGTGAAGTGATAAATGTCTTGCGGGACTTGTGGCCCGAAAATCTTGAAGCCATCGTCCAAGGCCGTGCGGTAGTCCTTGTATTGATTCATCGCTGGCCGCAATTTTTCCAGGATTTGCTCCGCACGCTCTTCATCCCCTGGCTGCGGCTTACCCAAATCCGTCATTCGCATGTGTGGGCCCATTCCCATGTGCATGTCCGACATCTCGTCATTGGCCGCTGCCGCCTGAGAATTGGGACCGTCGTCGTGCTGCATTTCGCCCATATCCATTCCGGGCATATCCGATTTCGTCGGCGCGTTCTGGACCTGGTTTTGTTTTTGAGCTTGATTCTGCTGAGCGCCAGTCCGCGAAATGAACAGCCCCGCCAATACTGCCGTGAGCACAATCATCCAATGGATCTTTTTCATCTCTTTTCCCTCGTTGCTATCATCGCTATAAAACACTTTGGAACGAACTATTTCTCGGCCCTTTGTAACTTATTGGCAACAATGGGCCTCGCGACGTCAACGCGAAGCAGAAGTTCTTCCCTACACGAGCCGATGGAGAGACCGGATTCGCTCCTTCTTCTATCACTGGGCCTTCTTCAAGACTCAGCACGGTTGTGTTACTGTTGAGAGTCGTATATCGCTGACAATTTATACCTCACCAGCGCGCTGGATCACCCAAACGGAGTCGTGAAAAAATGAAAGCTTCTTACAACGGTGTGGCCGTCCCGCCCAACGGCAAACCGATCGAATACACCGCAGACCGCGCTTTCAATGTCCCCGATCGCCCCATCATTCCTTATATCGAAGGCGACGGCACCGGCCGCGACATTTGGAAAGCGTCCCGCAAGGTTTTCGACGCTGCCGTAGCTAAATCCTATGGCGGCAAACGCAAAATCGAGTGGCTGGAAGTTTTCGCTGGCGAAAAAGCCTTCAAGAAGTTCAATGATTGGCTCCCGGCAGACACCGTCGAGGCCCTTCGCGATTTCCGCGTCGCGATAAAAGGCCCGCTCACTACTCCCGTCGGCGGGGGAATTCGCTCACTCAACGTGACTTTGCGTCAGGTGCTCGACCTATATGCCTGCGTGCGGCCCGTGCGCTATTTCGAAGGGGTACCCTCCCCGGTTCGAAATCCCGAACGGATGAACGTCGTTATCTTTCGCGAAAATACGGAAGACGTATACGCCGGAATCGAATGGCGGTCGGGAACGCCTGCTGCAAAGCGCCTGATCGATTTCCTGAATCTCGAAATGTTGAAAGATACTCAGAAGCAAGTGCGCGCGGATTCCGGCATCGGCATTAAACCGATCTCGCCAACCGCCACGAAGCGCTTGGTGCGCGCCGCGATTCAACACGCCATGGAAGAAAAGCGCCGAGTGGTCACGTTGGTTCACAAAGGCAACATCATGAAGTTCACCGAAGGCGCATTTCGCGATTGGGGTTACGAGCTTGCCACACAGGAATTTCGCGCCCATGTCGTCACCGAGCGCGAAAGCTGGATCCTCGGCAACAAAGATCGCGACCCCCATCTAAATTCCGAGCAAATCGCCGAAATGATCGAGCCCGGATTCGAGAACGCCACAGAAGATTTCAAAGAGCGGATTACCACGGAGGTGAAGGCCACTCTCGGAACTCTGACGAATTCGCACGGCGGCGGCCAGTGGAAACAAAAAATCCTGATTAACGACCGCATCGCAGATTCTGTCTTTCAGCAAGTGCTCACGCGCGCCGACGAATACCAAGTCTTCGCCACGCCCAATTTGAATGGCGATTACCTCTCCGACGCTTGCGCCGCGCAAGTCGGTGGCCTCGGAATGGCACCCGGCGCGAATATAGGCGACGGCTGCGGTGTTTTTGAAGCGACTCACGGAACCGCGCCAAAATATGCGGACAAGGACGTTATCAATCCAAGCTCTGTGATGCTTTCTGGCGTGATGATGCTTAACTTCATGGGTTGGCGTGAACCCGCCAAGCTCATCGAAGAAGGAATCGCGCGGACTATTCAGGATAAGCGCGTAACCTACGATTTGGAACGCATGATGCCGGGAGCTACTCGGCTGAAAACTTCCGAATACGCCGCGGCCATCATCGATAACATGCAAGCTTCGTCCGTGGCAGCGGGCTAGCTTGAACTCAAGGTACAAGGAGATTTTTTGAATGCGTAACAAAGTTACCGTAGTCGGCGGCGGATTTGTCGGGTCCACCACGGCGCAGCGTATTCATGACGCTGGACTGGCCGACGTTGTCCTCACCGATATTTTGGAAGGCGCGCCCGCCGGCAAGGCTCTCGATATGGCTGAATCAGCGCCCATCTTCGGGAGTAACGCGCGCGCGATGGGAATTTCCACCGGCGGAGGCGACTACCAGGAAACCGAGAACAGCGACATCATCGTAATTACGGCTGGATTCCCACGCAAGCCGGGTATGAGCCGCGACGACTTGCTGAAAGCGAACTACGATGTCATCAAAGCGGTGGTCGAAGCAGTCGTAAAGTTCTCACCAAACGCCATTTTAATCATGGTCACCAATCCTCTGGACGCCATGGCCCAGGCCGCGCTCAGACTCAGCAAATTCCCCAAACATCGCGTCATAGGGATGGCTGGCGTCCTCGACTCTGCACGCATGAGCTCCTTCGTCGCCGCCGAACTGAACGTCTCGGTAGAAAACGTAACCTCGTTCGTCCTGGGGGGCCATGGCGACGACATGGTTCCGCTCGTTCGTTACTCCACTGTCGCTGGAATTCCTCTCCCCGCTCTTTTGCCCAAGGAAAAAATTGACGCGATCGTCAACCGAACCCGTAAAGGCGGCGCGGAAATCGTGAACCTGCTGAAGACTGGCTCAGCCTACTACGCTCCGTCTGCCGCCGTTTTTGAAATGGTGGATGCAATTCTCAAGGACAAGAAAAAAATCCTGCCCTGCGCCGCGTATCTCGAAGGTGAGTACGGAATGAAAGACTTGTTCGTGGGCGTCCCGGTAAAACTCGGCGCTAAAGGCATCGAGCAAATCATTGAAATCAAACTCGACCCCGACGAAAAAGCGGCGCTGCACAAATCTTCCGAATCCGTGCGCGAGCTATGCACCGTCCTGGGTCTTTAGCAAAAAGCGAAAACAACGATGGCCCTCTTCCCTAAAGATCGGAAAGCCGGGAAATCTCCGGCAGATGACGGCAGTAAAGCTGCCCCAAGCGATGGCGCAAGAATCTCTCATCGCGTTACAAAAGACCTCGAGCGTTCCGAGACGCTTGCCAGCATGCTGGCCCACAGTCGAGCGTCGCGCACCGTCGAAGTGGCCGACCTGCTAGCGGGCATGTATATCTACGAATGGGAAAACCTCTCGAAATTCTGGGGGCAGCAGGACCAAGTCGAAACTTTCCTTCAGCAGATTTGCCGCATCAGCCCGCAGCGCTGGCACCATTGGATAGAGTTTTACGACCAACAACGCAATACAAAAGAGCCGCGAAAAATCTGGCAATTGCCAAAAGGTCTGAAAGCAGCAAAAGGGAAAGTCGGCCAGAGGAATGGCGCCCCCTTGGTGAGATCCGCCGAGTTGCAAAATGTTCTAAAGACCGCCGAAGAACTTACGCCCGCGCGCGATTTCGTGGATGGGCGTGCCATACCGATCCTGACCTGCGAATGCGTCCTGCTAGCCATCGCGAAAAAAACAGACTCAGAAATTGGCCATCGCCTGGTAGCCACCGGATTGAATGTCACCCGCCTCGAAGAATCGGCGCGTAACCCCAAACACGCCCCCAAACATTAGCGCCTGCGAGACCTCCCCTCAGATCATCATTTTGAAATTTGGCCACAGAATCGCCAGCGGCGCGCTAGGCTTGCGGCAAACATACACATGGACGCCTTGCTCGGAAGGCATTGCAAATTGATCGGTGATCGTCGCCACGAGCTGCGCCTCGCCGAAAAGACTCGCGTAACGATCCGCGTTCTCGCCAAAAAGAATCACGCAATCCCCGGTATCATTGCGCGGTCCCCACAAATAATAATTATTGTGTCCGCTAATCGCCTTCGGCAAACCAAGCGCCGGGCCGTAGTAGTCGATCGCGCCCGCCTCGCCATAGTTCCCAGCCAGGATCGCGCAGCTTCGCTGCTCCGCCTGTGGAAGCGCGTGATAAACGCGAGCAACCGTCGCAGCCATGTTGTCCCAGCCAAACATATCCGCATAAAGTTGTGGCAACGCGACGGTAGCGTCGCGCTCCATTTTCACCGTGCGCGAGTAGGGAAGTATTTGCGAGTAGCGAACAAAACTATCCACCGGTAGCAGTGGAACACCGAACGGCAATGAGACCACTCCCGCAATCACGACGAAAGCGCAATAAGCCCATGCAATCCAGCGCCTCCGCTGTGCACCAAAAAGTAATCTCTCCAGCGCGACGCCTCCCGAGGCCATCAGAATAGGATAAATTGGCAGGGAGTAATAAGTCTTCCCGTGAAGCACGATGAAAATCGCCATCACGATTACATAAGCCCACCCGAAAAATCGAAACCGCTTCCCTTCCGCTGCGCCAAAAAACCAAATAAGCCCGGCGAGCCACACCGGTAGTTCAACTGGCTGCAGATACAAAATCTGTTCGAAAACGAATCGTAACGGTCCAACCGGATAGTTTTTATACTCCTGGCCAGCGCGCACCAACTGGATTTGCGGCCAGCCGTGTCTGGCTTCCCAAATTAAATTCGGCAAAAACAACGCCAGCGCCAGAGCACCCCCCATCCAAATCCATTTCGAATCCAGCAAACGTCTTCGTTCCGAGATTAACAAGCCAGCAACAACTGCAAATCCAAAAACTAGCATGGTGTGTTTGTTTTCCAGTCCGAGGCCAGCAACCAGGCCAAACAGAACCCACAACGCAGGAGATCCGCCCTTCGCTATACGAATCACGATCAGAGCACATAAGGTCCAAAACAAAGGCTCAAACGCGTTCATGGATAGAAAGCTGTCGAACGCCAGATAGGCCGGCGCAAACAGCATCGCCAGGGCAGCCAGAAATCGTGCGAAGAGCCCCCCTCCCAATTCAGCTGCCAGCCAGCCTGCAAGAAAAACCACAGCCGCGCCGGCCAGCGCTGGCAGCAACCGCACATCAAACATCGAATTCCCGAAGGCGTGCCGCGCGAACCACGAGATAAGCGCAATAAGCGGCGGCTGATCAACATAACCCCAGGCGAGATGCTCGCCGCAGGCCATGTAGTAGAGTTCGTCGCGGAACCAGCCGTAATGATTGATCCCCACAAACTGAATCAACAATCTCAGGAGAGAAAGAGAAGAAAGAAGTAAAACGCTCGCACGCACAGAATCACCCGGCGTCGCCCAATCGATTCCAGAGCCTCGCCCTCGCAGTGAAGTCATTGGTACGTGCGAAACGTGTTCAGCGATTATTTTGCAGGAGTCGAAATAATCGTAGACTTGATGCTGTCGAGCTTCGGGAAATTCTTGTCCAGATAAGCTTTGCCCTGATTGGTAATCTGTCCTTGATCCGGGGACTCACCGTATCCGCTGTGAATTTTTTGCACCACGTCCATGCCGCTGGTCACCTGGCCAAAAGGAGAGAAGCCCATGGAATCGAGTTGCGCGTTGTTCCCAAGATTGATAAAAAGCTGAGTAGTTCGCGTGTTTTTTCCGGCCGTCGCAAACGTTACAAATCCCGGCCGGTTGCTTTGCGAAACGGGATCATCGTTAATGTTCGCGTTGCGCCACGCTTTATTCACCGTCGGATCGGCGCCCAGCCCGAACTGCACCACGAACCCGGGAATCACGCGAAAGAAACTCGCGTCGTCGTAATAACCGGCTCTTACCAGATTATAAAAGCGGTCCGCCCCGATCGGCGCCCATTCCCGATTCACGCGCACCACAAAGTCACCCTTGGTGGTCGAGAATTTTGCCTCAAACACGTCCGGCGCTTTTTCCGTTAGATTTTCGGGGTGCAACAGATTTGGATTCGTAGTCATGGTTTTCCTATTGTTTCGGCGCGGGTGCAGTGGACTTATGTGTCGCGCTGGCAGCCGGCGCAGGAGCAGGCGAAGTGATTTTCGCCGATTGGATGCTATCGAGTTTCGGAAAATTCTTCTGAAGATACGCGTTGCCCTGATTCGTAATTTCGTCTTGATGATTCGTTGGCTGATCCGCGTAACCGCCATATAGGCCCTGCACGACATCCATGCCCGAAATTACCGTGCCGAATGGAGCAAAGCCTTGCCCACTATGATCGAGTGCTGCATTGTCGCCTAGGTTGATGAAAACCTGCGTGGAGCGCGAATTCGGACTGCCCGTTTGCGCGAACGTGATCGTTCCCGCGGCGTTCGTCTGCGCTACCGGATCGTCCTTAATTGTGGCTTCTTCCCAGGCCTTGTTGATCGCTGGGCTGCCGGTCAGTCCAAACTGCACCACGAATCCCGGAACCACGCGAAAAAACTCTACTCCTGTGAAGTATCCATGCTTCACGAGATTGTAAAAGCGGTCCGCTTCATTCGGTGCCCAGGCGCGCGTGACTTGCACCACAAAATCGCCCTTGGTTGTTGTAAATGTCGCTTCGTAAACATCCGGCGCTTTGGCCTTGAGCATGGCCGGATGCAGTAGACCCGCATCGCCATGTCCTCCGCTCGCTGTCGATTTTTGCGCAGGGGCGGCCGCCTTCATCGCCGGCCCAGCCTGATCTTGTGCGCGGAGCGAACAGGGAAGCACAGAAATGATGGCGCAAAGAAAAAATGGTCTAAATCGAGCTACACAATTCTTCACGGCTTTCCTCCCATTTTTTTCGAAGTGTTTTCAACTTCCTGCATCACGCGGAGTGTGTTCCCGCCCAGGATTTTTTGAATGTCGCTGTCGGAATAACCCTTTTCCAACAATGCATTTGTAATTTGCGGCAGGTGCGTAGCGTCTTCCATGCCGTACGGCATATCCGCCCCGTCAAAGTCGGAGCCCAGGCCCACGTGATCGGCGCCCACAAGTTTAACAGCATGGTCGATGTGATCGATTATTTTCGTCCAATAAACGCGCGGCAACTTTCCCTGCGCTACATATTCGCGAAGAATCTTGTCCGCTTCAATCAACTGGCAGGCCTCTTGATCGCCGCAGCGCTTCTTCGTTTCGGCTTCGATTGCTTTGCCTAGTTCGGGTGCCGCCCTGTCCGCGTCGCGAAATTCCTGGCTCAGAAATCCAACGTGGTAATTAATCTGAATCACGCCGCGTTTGGCCGCCAGCGCTTTGATCATATCGTCAGTCATATTGCGTGGTGCGTCATCCAGCGCGCGGCAAGATGAGTGCGAAGCAATCACCGGAGCCTGACTTGTGGCGATCGCATCGTAAAAAGTTTTGTCTGCGATATGTGAAACGTCCACTATCATTCCCACTCGATTCATTTCCACGACAACCTGTTTGCCAAAATCCGTCAGGCCGTTGTGCACAGGCTTATCCGTCGAAGAGTCGGCCCAATCGGTATTGAGCATGTGCGTCAGCGTCATATAACGAACGCCGAGCGACGCGAATTTATCCACGTTCTTCAGGTCGTCGTTGATCATGTGCCCACCCTCGACGCCCATCAGCACGGCAATCTTGTGCGCAGCAAACGCGCTGCGAACTTCAGCCGCGGTCGTGGCCAGCGCTAGATCGTTGGGGTGCAGAGTGACCTGGCGGCGTACAGCTTCAATCTGTTCCAACGCAAGTTGAACGGCCCTGGGCCCGGCAATCGATCCTGGGATGTAAATCGAGAAAAATATAGCGTCCAAGCCGCCTTCACGCATTCGCGGAATGTCGACGCTCCCGTCCGTGTGCCCGACACCGAGGTCGAAGTTTGGATCGAGCAAACGCTGCGTGGTGTCGTCGTGTGTATCAATCACGATCGAGCTGAAATGCAGGTCCCTCGCTTTTTGCGAAATGGGCTGTGATTGTGACCATACGGCGAGAAGTGGCAGAATTCCTCCGAGCACACAACAAATTGTGAAAAAGAAGAATCGGTACATTTATCTCCCTGGATTCAGTCAGAGATTTTACGATAGGTCTGTTTCAAACGGAATCACCATTCGGTGTCCTTCGTTGCGGCCGATTATTCGCCGCGCAACCACGATTTCACCGCATGCACGAGCACTTGCCCGTTGACCGCGGCCAGCGATTCCGTCAGCGGAATTCCCTTGGGACAAGCTTTCACGCAGTTTTGCGCGTTGTCGCATTCGGCGATGCCACCCGGCTCCATCAGCGCGTCCAGCCTCGCCGCCGCGTGCATCGCCCCGGTGGGATGCATATTGAACAAGCGCACCTGGCTCACGATGGCGGCGCCCACAAAGCTATCCTTGGAATTAACCTTGGGACAAACTTCCAGGCAATTTCCACACGTAATGCAGCGCGAAAGCGGATAGCCTTTTTCCTGCACCGCCGGAGCCATGCGCGGGCCTTCCCCGATGTTGTAGGTCCCGTCGATCGGAATCCAACAATGCGTCCGCTTTAAATCCTCAAACATTTTCGAGCGATCAACCACCAGGTCGCGAACCAGCGGAAATTTTGTAAGCGGCTCCAGCCGAATTGGTTTCTCGAGATCGTCCACCAAAGCGGTGCAGGCTTGCCGGGCGGTCCCATTAATCAGCATGGCACAAGCGCCGCACACTTCCTCCAAACAGTTCGCGTCATAGCTCACCGGAGTGGATTCCACACCGCCGCGAGTGAACGGCCTCTCTGCGATGTCGCGCAAACATATGATGACGTTCATGTGCGGACGATAGCGCAGCTCGTATTCTTCCCAGCGCACGGATTCGTCCGGCCGTTGCTGGCGCTTGATTCGTACCATAAATGTCTTTTCTGCCATGGTGCCTCTTAAAACGCTTTCCGTCCCTAGGTCTTTGCTGTGTACTTGCGCTCGCGCAACGGCAACAGCGAGGTATCCACTGGCTCGTAGTCGAGAATGATTTTTCCGCCGTTATACCTGGCCTTGGTGGTTTTCAGCCAATTCGCGTCATCTCGTTCTGGAAATTCCGGCTTGTAGTGCGCGCCGCGAGTCTCGTTGCGTGCCAGCGCTCCGAGCGTGATAACCCGAGCTAGTATCAACATGTTTCCAAGTTCGCGCACAAAATTCAGCGTCTGATTAGCCCACTGTGTGCGGTCCTGCAAGTTGATGCGCGTGAACCGCTCGCTCAATTCGTCGAGCTTGCTCAGAGTTTTTTCCAGGTTGGCGTTGTAGCGGATCACGGTGACGTTTTCAGTCATGATGTCGCCCATCTCGCGCCCTATGGTGATGGGATTTTCCGTTCCCTTGTGTTGATTCAGCAAAGCGTCCGTGATGTCCTGTTGCCGCACGCGTTCACGCTCGAAAATCGCAGCCGGAACGCTTTCACATCCGTTTTCAAGTCCTCGCGAATACTTCACGGCGGCGGGGCCTGCCAACATTCCGCCGTAAATACAAGAAACCAGCGAGTTCGCGCCCAGCCGGTTCGCACCGTGATATTGGTAATCGCATTCACCCGCCGCGTAAATTCCCGGGACGTTGGTGGCTTGATTCTCGTTGTCAACCCAAAGCCCGCCCATGGTGTAGTGCATGGCCGGGAAAACTTTCATGGGCTCTACGTGCGGGTCCACGCCCACAAATTTCTCGTAGATTTCGAGAATGCCTTCGAGCTTGCGGTCGAGAACTTCGCGCGGAATGTGTGTGACGTCGAGATAAACCGCCGGCTCTCCAACGAGTCCCATCTTCAGCTCGAAGACTATTTTGTGGATCGCGCGAGTAGCTACGTCGCGCGGGACCAGATTGCCGTACTTCGGATACCATTCCTCCAAAAAGTAAAAGCGCTCGCTTTCCGGAATGTCTTTTCCGCGGCGCGTATCTCCCGCCTGTTTCGGAACCCAAACGCGGCCTCCTTCGCCTCGCGCCGATTCGCTCATCAACCGGCATTTGTCTTCGCCGGGAATCGCAGTTGGATGGACCTGAATGAACTCACCGTTCGCGTAATACACACCTTGCTGAAATAGCGCGGATTGCGCAGAGCCAGTGCAGACGACAGAGTTGGTCGAGCGGCCGAACACGGCGCCGATCCCGCCGGTACAGAAAATCGCGGCGTCGCACGGAAACGTGCGAATCTCCATGGTCTTCAAATTCATCACGCAAATGCCGCGGCAAACGCCGCCGTCGTCCAGAACTACCGACAGAAATGTCCAACCCTCGAATTTCTTAACTTTATCTTCGGACTCAAAACGCCGGACCTGCTCGTCCAGCGCGTACAGTAGTTGCTGGCCGGTAGTAGCTCCTGCAAAAGCTGTGCGATGGTAAAGCGTGCCGCCGAACCGCCGGAAATCCAGCAAACCCTCCGGCGTGCGATTGAACATCACCCCCATGCGATCTAGCAAATCGATAATCGCGGGCGCCGCCTCACACATTCCCTTCACTAGCGGTTGATTGGCGAGGAAGTCGCCGCCGTAAATCGTGTCGTCAAAATGTTTCCAGGTAGAATCGCCTTCGCCCTTCAGGTTTTTCGCGGCGTTGATACCGCCCTGGGCACACACCGAATGCGAGCGTTTCACCGGAACGATCGAAAACAAATCGACCGGAACTCCGGACTCCGCCACGCGTATGGTCGCCATCAGGCCGGCCAACCCGCCGCCCACTACTATGATTTTAGGTACCGTCATTGAACGTAGCCACCGAGAGGAAACCAAGCGTAGTGAAATCCGAGTACGATAACGACGCCCGCGAGCGTGCAGGACACGCCCACCAGCGCGCCAACCCATCCAGCCGCACGTTGCGCTTTGGGAGTGATCGCAATGCCCCACTTGCAGGCAAAATTCCAAAGCCCGTTGCCAAGGTGGAACGAACACGCGACCACTCCGATGATGTACGCAGCCACATACCATGGGTTCGCCATATCCTCAGCTACTCCAGCGTAACGCGTAACGCCATGCCCAGCGAATCGCTCGGTGTAAAGGTGCCAGCCGATAAACACAAAGGCGATCAATCCGGTCCAGCGTTGCAGCACGTACATCCAGTTCGACATCCATGGGTGGCTCAGTGCGTTGGATTTCCCCTTCGACCAAATATAAAAGCCGTAAAGGCTGTGGAAGAGTATCGGAATCCAAAGCACCGCCGCTTCTACAACGATGCGCCACGGGACGGTTTGCAAATCGCCGGAAACTTGATTGTATTTTTCGACGCTGACCAGAGCGTAGCTGTTGGACCAAAGATGATCGAGTAGATAAGCTCCAATGGGAATTACGCCGCTGAGGGACTGCAGTTTGTCCAGAATATAACTTGTTTTAGATTCAGCCGTTGCG
>Ga0209420_1000098_pt1 | contig 55476 bp, 43 predicted proteins | sample BlaSpr_A8_OM1_O1_FD_187972 | JGI IMG/M metagenome (GOLD analysis project Ga0209420, IMG submission 187972) | Forest soil microbial communities from Thunder Bay, Ontario, Canada - Black Spruce, Ontario site 2_A8_OM1_O1 (SPAdes) (version 2) | ecosystem: Environmental > Terrestrial > Soil > Boreal... | reverse complement strand
AAAGCAGAGATGGTTTGAAGGAACTCCTCAAGCTCACCCCAAAAGGCGCGAGGTTGACGTTAGAGTCGGGCCCCCGGCCGACGCAGCAGGGGGTTGGTTTGACAATTCTTTACTGCGTCCTGTTGCTTGCGGGTGCACAATGAGGGCAGCGATGGAACGAATTCTGGTGATCGACGACGATGTGGAGCTCTGCCATCTGGTGGGGGAATATCTGCGGGCCGAGGGATTCACTGTTGAATGCGTGCATGATGGCGAGAGCGGGCTGAAGAAGGCGACTGCGGGCGAATATTTGCTGGCGGTGCTCGATGTGATGTTGCCGGGCATTAACGGATTTGAGGTGCTGCGCAGGATTCGAGCTACTTCGCGATTGCCGGTGTTGTTGTTGACGGCGCGGGGCGAGGACGTGGACCGCATCGTGGGTCTGGAGATTGGGGCGGACGATTATCTTCCGAAGCCATTTAATCCGCGAGAACTGGTGGCGCGGATTCGGGCGGTGCTGCGGCGGACGCGAGCGGATGGCAGCGGATCGGCGGCGGCGCCGGAAGTGGTGAGCGTCGGAGATGTGGAACTGGACCCCGCCACGCGGATGGTGCGGCTTGAGGGCAAGCCGGTCGATTTGACGTCGGTGGAGTTCAATTTGCTTGAAGTGCTATTGCGCGAGGCGGGGCGAGTAGTGCCGCGCGAGCGCCTGGTGAACGCGGTGCTCAGTCGCAAGTTTTCGCCGTTTGACCGCAGCATCGACATGCACGTCAGCAAGGTGCGCAAGAAATTGGGCGATTCCGACAGCGATGAACACATCAAGACAGTGCGCGGGGTAGGTTACATTTTCGCGCGGCCGAGGGAGAAGTCGAGGGTATAAGGCGCAGGCGAAACCGAGCGAGGAAGACCACCCCAGGGGCTGAATACCGAGTTAATTCCCAAACGCCATCCGCGGCCCGCGAAGGGCCGCCCTTCCACGGCCAGCATGCGCTTGCTTGCCGGGCGAGGATGCGTTAGCGTGCCCTGTGAAAGATTGAAGGACCTGTGATAAGGACCGATTTATGAAGAGTCTGTTTTTGCGAATTTTTCTTTCGTTCTGGATGGCCCAGGCCTTATTCGTGGTGCTTGCCATTCTGGTGACGATGGCGTTCCGGCCGCGCGGTTCCTCGTGGGAGCCGTTGCGCACGACGACGTTGAATGAAGCCGTCAGTGCGTATGAGCAGGGCGGAGCCCAGCCGGCCCGCGAATACCTGGATGGCGTCGTGGCCACGCAGCATGTTCGCGCTTATCTTTTCAACGAGCAGGGTGAGGAAGTTTCGCACCGGGGTGCGCCCGACTGGGCCGTCCGCATGTTGAACAGCGGCTCTCCGTCTCCGCGCGACGGATTCATCATTCCGGCTCCCAAGGTGCTCAAGGAATCGCGGGCGTCTTCGGATGGGCAACATCGCTATACGCTGGTCATGGGACTGCCTCCGGGTCCGCGCGTGTTTCTGGGCCCGCGGGGCATGCCGATTCCGGGCGTCATTATTGGAGTGATCACTTCCGGGCTGGTGTGCTATTTCCTGGCGTGGTATTTGACGAAGCCGATCGTGCGGCTGCGCGCGGCCACGCGACAACTGGCGGCGGGCGATTTGACGGCCCGGAGCGGCGCTCCGGCCAGCAAAAGGAGGGACGAAGTGGCGGGGCTGGTGCGGGATTTCGATGCCATGGCGGAACGGCTCGAGATGCTGGTCAAGGCGCAGTCTCGCCTTCTGAACGATATTTCGCATGAGCTGCGTTCGCCGCTGGCGCGATTGAATGTGGCGCTTGGTTTGGCGCGTCAGCGTGCCGGAGTTGAAAGTACAGACATGCTGGACCGCATTGAACTCGAGGCCAGCCGGCTGAACGAATTGATCGGCCGGATTCTGACCTTGGCCCGTCTGGAAGACGGAGAACAGCGCGTGCCGCAGACTCCGGTGCCACTGGGCGAGTTAGTGGCCGGCGTTGCCGAGGATGCGGAGTTTGAAGCGCAGGAGCGACATTGCCATGTTCACACGGTAATCCCCGAGGGCGACTGGGGTGTGCGGGGGAACGATTCGCTGTTGCACAGCGCGGTAGAGAATGTGGTGCGCAATGCGATCCGCTATACGCAGGAGGGGTCGTCGGTCGAGATTGAGCTGACGGGCGAGAAGCGGCCCGGCGGTGCTGAGGCTGTGCTTCGCGTGAGCGACTCGGGGCCGGGTGTTCCGGAGGATGCTCTGGGAAAATTGTTCGAGCCATTTTACCGCCTGGATGATGCGCGGGGACGCTTGACCGGGGGCGTTGGGTTGGGCTTGGCGATCACGGAGCGAGCCGTACGCTTCCATGGCGGGAAGGTCTCGGCTTTCAATCGCGCGGGCGGCGGTTTGATGGTGGAGATCCGGCTGCCGCTAAGCTCCGGCGGCCCGGGGATCATAAAGCGTGCGGAGGCCATTGCAGCGGGGCGGGAAGCCTAAGGGCGCTTCCCGCTTCCGACATTCGGAGTCCCCCTCAAGTTTACTTCCCAGGTCGACGTTTGAGGTCGACGTTGAAGGATGAAGTCTGAGGGCAAGGCGGCATCTGTGCCGAACCTCTCGTATACTAGGAACTGCTGGGAAAGCGGGGCAACTCCGCGGCGTTCTCAGGGTTCCAATAGCCGGTGCGGGAGTTTGCTCTTCCCGTGCTTTCCTGATACACAAATGGGTTGAGATTTTCCCGTTTTTCCAGACTGGAGAACCCGGCTTGCGGGACGCCGCGAGGGTGTGCACCCTTAAACCTCACCTAGACATGGAGATCAACCAGAGAATGTCGAAACGATTCGCGTGGATGTTCGGGGTAGCGGTGCTGATTTCAATCGGACTGCTGGTGGCGTGCGGAAGCAACTATGACCCCTCGTCCAATGGATTGCTGCTGGTCGGCAGCCAGGGGTCGGGGCTGATCGAGACCTTCAGCTTCAATCTGTTTAACGGGCACCTGTCGGAGATCAGCAACACACCGGTGGACACCTCGAACGATGTTTGCATCCTGAACGGCATACCCTCGTCGATCGTAATCAATCCAGCGGGAACCTTCGCTTACGCGGTCCTTAACGCCAATAATACTTTGTGTCCGAACGGGGGTGCCACGGGTATCCAGACCTTCAAGATCAATTCTGACGGGAACGCGCCGCCCATGGGAAGTCCACTCGCGTTCAACCAGGAAACGGTCACAATTCTGGGAACGAACGGTACAGTCAGTGCGCCCGTGGTTCCGGGCCCTATGGTGATGGATCCCTCGGGAAAGTTTCTGTTTGTGGCGGACCGGGCGACGACGACTGCAAATCCAAACACTACCCAATCTCCGGGCAGCCCCGCTCCCAATCCCACTCTCTACGTGCCGGGTGCGGTTTCGGTGTTTGCCATCGGAAGTGGGGGAAGCATTACGGAAGTAGCGGGGTCGCCCTTTTTTACGACTGGAACTGCGAATCCTCCGACGACCGTTACGCAGGCAAGTTTCGATATCGCAAGCGTGGCGCCGACGCCGACGGTGTTTCCCGCAATCGGCGTGAATGGAGTGCAGAACTCCGTGTGCTCAACGCTAACGGCCCCCACCACGGAATATCTCTATGCGGTCGATGGTCTGGGGAACCAGGTGTTTGAATTCCAAGTGAATACCACGTCGGGTGTTTTGACGAATCCGGCGAGCACGGCTTCGGTACCCGCTTTTGCTACGGATCAGACTCCAGCGGGCGTCGCCGTGGACCCTTGCAATCGATTTGTTTATGTGAGCGACAGCTTGACCAACAAGGTCAGCGCCTACTCCATTTGCAATGGCTATTCGACCCAGTCGACAAACTGCCTGACAAGCCCCCTGGCCCCGGGAGCTTTGGTGCCGATTGCGGGTTCACCCTTCGGGCTGACGGGGAGTTCGAACGGTCCCGGACAGGTGCTGGTCGATCCTTATGGGAATAACGTCTACGTGCTGGGTACACTTTCCAACACGATTTCGGCGCTGAAAATCAGCCCGGTTTCTGGCGCTCTGACGGCATTAAGCCCGGCGACAGTGGCCACGGGTTCGGGTCCCGCTTCCATGGCCATTCGCGCGGATGACAACTGGCTTTTCGTCGCGAACTTCGGGTCCCCGTCCCTAGGAGGTAACACCGTGTCGCAATTTTCGATTACGCCAGCCACGGGCGCGTTGTCCGCCCAGCCGATCGTTCCCACGGATAATTATCCGTGGGGCGTGGCGGTCAAGTGAGGCAAGTGAAGGCGACCAGCACACGCGACTAGTGCCATGGCTAAAACCATGCCCTGATACGGAGCCTCTAATGACTGAAATGACTGGCTTTCTACGTCGGCACTTTCAGAATCAAATATCCCCCGACCAGGACGAAGATTAGGTCTGGCGACCAGGCCGCGAGGGCGGGAGGGAGCTGGCTAAGGTCCCCCATGGCTTCGAAGAGGCGGGAAACGACAGTGTAAAAGACCGCAATTCCGACTGCTACCGCGACGCCCGTGATCGCCCCTTTCTTTCCGGTCGAAAGCGAGAAAGGAATGGCCAGTATGGCCATGATCAGCGTGATCAGGGGATACGACAGCTTCTTGTTGAGTTGCACCCGTAGGCGCACCACGTCGAATCCGCTCTGTTGCAGGTCGCCGATGTAGCGGCGCAGTTCTTCGTAGTTCATCTCGGTATACTGTTTCACTTCCTTCTTGAAATACGAAGGTGTTTCCGGCAGGTCACGGAACGTGGCCACGTCGAAAGAGCGGTAGTCGCCCATGGCCGAGACCCGCAGGGAGCGCTCCCAACCTTGCTCGTACACCCAGCGATTCAGATTTTCGGCCCAGTGGGCGCGGTCCGCATGAATACGGCGCGTAATTGTGAAGTCAGCAGGATTGATCTCAAAGACGGTGACATTGCCGAACTGGTCGCGATCGGGATCGAAAAATTGGTAGTAGTAGATGTCGTTGTTCTGACCGAAAATCCATTTGCGGTCGGGACGCAGATAGGTCTGCGGAGGCTTGCCTTTGATCTGGTTGTGCAGCGCTTCCTGGCGCTGGTTGGTGCGGGGCAGGTAGAACTGGTCGGCGAAAAATAGTCCCACTGACAGCAAAGCAGCGGCCACGATCACGGGCGTAACGATGCGGTAGATGCTGGTTCCAGCGGCCTTGATCGCCGTGATTTCGTTGGACCGCTGCATCAGACCAAAGGTCACCAGCACGGCGAGCAGCATGACCAGCGGAGCGACGTTGTAGAGCAGATAAGGCGCGACGTTGAGCAAGTATTCGGCAACGACAGTGGCCGGAACCTGATTGCGAAGAATATCTCCCAACAACTCGAACAGGGTGAAGACAATCACCAGCACAAGAAATGTCGAAAGAATCAATCCCAGATACACGAAAAAGTCGCGCAGCACGTAGTCGTCGAGCAAGGTAGGAAAGCTGGCGCTGAACATGCGGCGCCGGGTGGAGGCGCGTTCGAAGGCGTTTTCGCGGCGGCCCCGGCCGACGGCAAGCTGAGACCCGGACGGATCCCGCTTCCAGAAAGCCCGAAAGGAGGCCAGCTCAAAGGGACGTTTTTCGGCCCGCGACAGCAGAAAAATCGCCAAAGTGAGAAACACAATGTCAGCCAGCCATGCCCCAAACCAGGGGGAAACCTTGCCCTGCCGGGCCAGCGAAACGCCGACCAGTGAAATCACGTAATAGGTGAATACCAATAGGATGGTGAGCACAAATCCGCCGGATTTGCCGCTTTTCTTAGAAGACAACCCCAGCGGTATGCCAACCAGCGCGAGCACGAGGCATGCGGTGGGGAGGGCGAAGCGCTTGTGGAATGCGATGAGATACCAGCGGGCGGAGATAGGATCGACACGGCCGGCTTTTTGCCACAGGGCCCAGGTATCCATCAGTTCGGCGGGGAGCGACTCATCGGGTTTGTTCTCGGTGGAGGGCAGGTCGAGCGGGATGTCGGTCTGCTGGAACGTGGAAATCTGATAATGGCCGGCGTCTTTGGGGTCCCACGCGTGCTCCGAACCGTCGATCAAGTGCAAGTGCAGGCGGTCCTGGCCTTCGCTGACCACGATGCCTTCTTTGGCCAAGGTAATGTTTGGATTGGAGGCGTCGCTGAGGTCCGCCATGAATACGCCCTTCCAAAGGGCTGCGCCCTGGGCGTTCTTTACGTCTTGCACGTAGAGCACGACTTTGGGGAATCCCTCATAGAAAACCCGCGGCTGGACTTCAAACGACACCTGCGAGCCCTTGAGGCGGTCCTCCAGATGGCCGAGCGCCGCCTGGGCTCGGGGTGCGATATACAGACCGTTGAAAAGGGCCATGAGCCAGGCGGCGATGACAAAGACCGAGAGTGCACGGAGGAAGGTCCACACGCCCATGCCGGAGGCGCGCATGGCGGTGATTTCGCTGTCGGCCGCAAGCCGACTCAGCCCGATCAGGATACCGAGCAGCACGCTCATGGGCAGGGTGTAAGTGAGGGCGAGCGGGACGGTGAAGAAGAAAATTTCGGCGACGCTGGGCAGTGGGGCACTGGCGCGGACCACTAGTTCGAGAATGCGTCCTAAGTCGCGAGTGAATAGGACAAAAGTGAAGATCGCCGCGCCGATCAGCGCGTGTGCCGTCACTTCGCGTAGGATGTAGCGGGTCAGGATCCGCATGGGAACGCGCTTAAAGCGAGGATAGCATGAGGAGGGTGAAAGGTAGGATGCCCCGCAGCTGAGAGAGAGCTCTGAAAGAGAAAAGATCAGAGAGAAAAGAAAAGATTAAGAGACGATTGGTGCTGCCCACGGCGAAGGCAAAATGCCCGCGCGACAGCCGGCAGGATGCTGGCGCTACTCGGTGCCGGCGTGGCGCGACCGCGAATGCGGAATCTGCCGCCAAGTGGGGCCGTATTGCCAGGATCCCAAAATGCCATTGGACGAGAACCCCAGGCAGATTGATCGAGGCTTTCCGGGTGACACGGCTGCGCTGGTGGGAATTGCTGCGGTCGTCGCGCTCGTTCATGTGTTCACGAATGGGCGGTACGGGTTTCATCGAGACGAGTTGCAAGTTCTGAGCGATGCGCGGCATCTTGATTGGGGATTCGTACCTTATCCGCCGCTGACGCCGTTTGTGGAGCGGGTGGGGCTTTCCATCTTTGGACTCTCGCTGGTGGGATTGCGTTTGTTTTCTGTAATCGCACAGGCGTTCGCCGTGGTCGTTACCGGGCTCATGGCGCGAGAACTTGGCGGCGGAGGGCTCGCCCAAGCCACTGCAGCGCTGGCGATTGCGCTCTCGCCGCTGCCTCTGTTTGAGGGCACCGAATTTCAATACACGACATTTGATTATTTGTGGTGGGTGCTGATCGCCTACTTCGTGATTCGTCTGCTGAAGACCGAAAATCCGAGGTGGTGGCTGGCCATCGGCGCGACCATTGGCATTGGATTTCAGACGAAGTACACCATGGGGTTTTATTTCTGCGGAATGATCGGCGGAGTTCTGCTGACGCGCGCGCGCCGGTATCTGGGAAGCTCGTGGTTCTGGGACGGGATGGCGCTGGGGCTGATCATTTGTCTCTCCAATCTGCTATGGCAGGTGAGGCATGGATTCATCTCGCTGCATTTCCTCGAGCACATTCATGCTCGCGATGTGCGCCAGGGTCGTGCCGATGGGTTTCTTCGCCAGCAATTCTGGATCTGCACGAATCTTTTTGCGGCGCCATTATGGATCGCCGGACTGCTGGGCTATATGCGAGATCGACGATGTCGGCTGCTGGCTTGGATGTATTTGATCCCGCTGACGCTCTTCTGGGTGGGCCAGGGACGAAGCTATTACCTGGCAGGGGCGTATCCGATGTTGATGGCGATGGGCGCGGCAATGGGCGAGCGCTGGGTCGGTTCGCTGACGAAGCCGCTGCAGCGGACCGTCGAGGTGGTGTTGTTCACCTTGCTCGTGGGCTCCGGGCTCTACATGAGCGCGATCGTTGTTCCGTGGGCACCCAGAGGGGCGCTGATGAATTTTGCACTGCAGAACAATGGAGATCTGCGCGAGGAGATCGGCTGGTTAGGACGGTTGCGGGTATTCGAGACTCTTTGCCCGCGGAGCAGCGGCAGAATGTGGGCGTAATGGTGAGGAACTATGGCGAGCAGGGAGCCATCGAGATCCTCGGTCCGGCCTATCGTCTGCCTCCGCCCATCAGCGGGACGAACTCGGCATGGCTGCGCGGATATCCTGTGCCCCCGCCATCGATACTCATCGTGCTGGGAACGTCGTGGAAGGACGCGGATCGAATGTATACGTCGTGCCATGTGGCCGGGCACAACGGCAATGCATTAGGCGTCCACAATGAAGAGAGCCAGGACCATCCTGACATCTTTGTGTGTGGTGGACCTCGGCTCCCTTGGCCGGAGTTCTGGAAGGAATACCAGGGATTCGGGTAAAGAGTTGGGTAGAGATGGATGAGATTTGGATCTTCCGGTTGTGTTAGCGTCATCCGCCTCCGGCAGTGGTCTGGGTCCCCCATCCCAGCACCGGCATTGGCCGTAGCGACTGCAGCCAATTGGAGGCGCAGTGCATGAGGTGGATCATACGAGACCGTGGGAACGCCGAGGCGGCTCCGTGGGCAGGATGATTAGGCTTTGAAGAATAATGCGGCTAGCGGAGGAAGAGTTAGCCTTAGGGAAAACGGCCGGCCATGGGCGGGGATCTGTTCTGCGTCCACTCCGCCGAGGTTACCCATACCGCCGCCGGCGTATTCGCGGGCGTCGCTGTTGAGCATTTCGCGCCAGTAGCCGCCGTGGGGAACGCCGAGGCGGTATCCCAGGCGGGGCACAGGAGTGAAGTTGCAGACGATCAGCACGGTGTCTTGCGGCGAATCGCTTTTTCGCAGCAGGGAAATCGTGCTGGTGGCGTTGTCGTTGCAATCGACCCATTCGATGCCGACGGGATCATTGTCGAACAGGTGCATGGCGGGCTCGCTACGATAGAACCTGTTGAGTTGCTCCATCCAAGCCTGCACGCCGCGATGAACCGGATAGTGCAGCACATGCCATTCCAGACTGGTGTCGTGTGCCCACTCGCGCACCTGGCCAAATTCGCAGCCCATGAAGAGAAGCTTCTTGCCGGGCTGGGCAAACATGTAGCCGAAGAGCAGACGCAGGTTGGCGAAGCGCTGCCATTCGTCGCCAGGCATCTTGCCGATCAGCGAGCCCTTGCCGTGGACGACTTCGTCGTGCGAGAGCGGCAGCACGAAGTTCTCGTGAAACGAATAGAGACTGCGGAAGGTGAGATCGTTGTGGTGATACTTGCGGTGAATGGGATCGTTCTGGAAGTAGCGGAGAGTGTCGTGCATCCACCCCATGTCCCACTTCATGCCAAAGCCGAGGCCCCCGACATAGACGGGTTTTGAAACCATGGGCCAGGAGGTGGATTCTTCAGCTGTGGTCTGAATCTCAGGATGTTCTTTGTAGGCTTCCTGATTGAAGCGGCGCAGGAAATCGATGGCGTCGAGGTTTTCGCGTCCGCCGAATTTGTTGGGAATCCACTCGCCTTGCTTGCGCGAGTAGTCGAGATAGAGCATGGAAGCGACGGCATCCACGCGCAGGCCGTCGATGTGATATTTGTCGAGCCAGAACATGGCGCTCGACATTAGAAAGCTGCGCACTTCGGCGCGGCCGTAGTTGAAGATGTGAGTCTTCCAGTCGGGATGGAATCCCTGGCGCGCGTCAGAGTGTTCGTAGAGGTGCGTGCCGTCGAAGTAGGCGAGACCGTGGGCGTCGGAAGGAAAATGCGACGGTACCCAGTCGAGGATCACTCCGATGCCGCGCTGGTGGAGGCAGTCGACCAGGTACATGAAATCTTGCGGAGTGCCATAGCGCGACGTAGGCGCGAAGTATCCGGTGGTCTGGTATCCCCAGGAACCGTAAAAGGGATGCTCCATCACAGGCAAGAACTCGACATGGGTGAAACCCATCTGATTGGCGTAATCCGCCAGCCGGGAGGCCGTTTCCCGGTAGCTCAGCGGACGGTTGTGATCTTCGGGAACGCGCATCCACGAGCCCAGATGCACCTCATAGATCGTTTGAGGCGCGCGCAGCGAGTTGCGCCCGGAGCGGTTTGCCATCCAATCGTGGTCACTCCATTGATAGTCGAGATCCCAGACGACCGAGGCGGTGCGGGGGGGGGGCTCGTGTAGCAGGCCGAGCGGGTCGGCTTTGTCAACGCGGTATCCGTGCCGCTGCGATTCGATGTGGAATTTGTAGAGCGCGCCGCGGGTTACGCCGGGGATGAAGCCTTCCCAGATGCCCGAAGAGCCGCGGCTGCTGAGAAGATGCGCCTTGGATGCCCACTCGTTGAAGCTGCCCACGACCGAGACCGACCGCGCATTCGGTGCCCACACACTGAAGACGGCGCCAGTTTCGCCGTTGTGCGTGACAAGGTGCGCTCCCATCTTTTCGTACATGCGATAGTTGCTGCCTTCGTTGAAGAGGTAGAGATCCTGATCGGTGAGAAGCTGCGGGCTAACCGTGGTTGATTGGGGGCTCATGCGATGCGCCGGAATGCGTGCGCTTTAGTTTACCGAAGTGTGTGCCGGTTCGCACGGACTTGTGTGTGGGCAGTTCCCGAATCCTTCGGCGGAGCGAAGCTCCGCGGCCTGGCAGTGAGTTTGCCCGCATCCTTAACAGTCGTGAACAGTCGTGGGCGATGGGCCGTAGGCGCGCCTGCCTGGCTCTATGCATAATCATTGAAATTATGTACCAAAAGGTCTTTAGAATCCTGGAGCAAACCCTATCCAGTTGCACGTTGCGGGCTAGCCTGGAACATTACGTTCAGTGGTACGGAGCTTTCGTGGCAACGCCTATTCTTTCCAACGCCTTGTGGAATCTGATCGAAGCGCTTCTCCCAACCCGCAACCTAAACCTCACGGTGGGAGACCACGCCTGTCCGAGACTCCTCGACAAAGGTATCGGGCCAGACCGATTTCATCAGATCGTCCTTCAGAACAACGGTTTCGCTGTGCCGGACAAGCACCAGAAGAGTCTCGAAGGCTTTGGGCTGTAGCGAACATCGGCCGGTTATCGCCGAGCAGGAGTCGTTTGTCGGGGTCCACACGGAAGGGGCCGAACTCATAGAAGTGCTTTGCTTCCTTGCTCATAGCCGGTCCTAGTAAATCCTGAGAAATTCTGAAGAGTGTTCTAAATACTTCTGGCACCCATTGGCGGCAGGGCGCTTCCCCAGTAGGCCGGAGGAGCCCGGAATGGGACCTAATGTGGCTGTCACTCAACCATGAGATCAAAACGGGGTAAAGCTCCACGGGGTGCCGACGGTTGATAAAAGGATAGAGATCACGATCCAGACCGGACAGCTCTTATTCGTCCGGAGGAGCGGTTGCACGCGCCCCTGGTGCTCCGAGTGTGGGCGCGACGTGGATGTGGAGGATCTCGTCCAGGCTGAGGCTTTGACCGGCGTGGCGCAGCCCAGACTCGGCGATTGTGTCGAGGCCCTAAGAGATGGCACTGCTTGGAAGGCCCGGACGGGGCAGAGGTCGTCTGTCTGGAGTCGCTGCTGAAGGCGATGTGAGCGCGCGGCGGCAACTGGTGGTCGGAGGTCGAGGCAGAGCGGGATTCCAATCAATAATTTCTTCGCGCCCGATGAGCCGTTTCGCTCCGGCTTTCCGCGTTTCTGTAAGAGCGAGGATAAGAGCGAGGCAGAGCGGGATTCCCAACATCGGGAACAAGGAGGTTTTGCTCATGGTGGCAAATGCGATTCTGACGCCTGAACTGAAGCCCGTTGCCGAGACGAGCGCCGGTGAAAGTGGCCCACTCGTCGCGCTGAAACAGCGGTCCGCAAGGCTGCTGCGCGAAGTGTTCGAAGGACAGGAAGATACGTTGGGTTGACGCCGGACTAGCAAATCCTTGTGGCGCCGGCACCAGAGATCGACGGAATAAGAGAGAGCGAAGAAATAGATGGAGGAGGCACCTTTTGCAGCCGGTTCGCGCGGTAACCCTTTCAATGTTCTTGTTGTTGCTGTGCAGCTTGCTCAGTCAAGCGCAGCAGAGTGGGGCGACGGCTGCGAATTCTGTGCCGCCGTTAATTCAGTTTTCCGGTGTGGACGAAGGCAACAACACGCTAACCGGCGTGGTGAGCATTCCCTTCGCGCTCGACAGCAGCCAGCAAGGTGGCGAGCTGCTGGGGACCGAGATGCAGAATAATGTCCAACTCGATGCCAGCGGCCATTACTCCCTGCGGCTGGGAATCACCAAAGCGAACGGAGTACCGACGGCGCTATTCCGCACGGGCGAAGCGCGCTGGCTCGGAATACAGATCGCTGAGCAGGGGGAGCAGGCACGGGGGCTGCTCAGTGTGCCGTATGCACTGAAGGCTGGGGACGCGGCAACCTTGGGGGGATTGCCGGCCTCGGCCTTCGTGCTGGCGGGGCGGGCACGGCTTCGAGCCCTTCTGTCTCCACAGCTCTGATCGAATCGCCCGCATCCTCGGCTGATGCCCCTCCGGCCACCGGCGTAACTGGAGCGGTACGGCCGACTACATTCCGCTGTGGACCACCGCTTCCAACATCGCGACCGTCGCTCAGGCGGCGAAGTAGACGCCTGGGTTGATACCCAACCATGACGACGGCTGGTTCGACATCCTCTGGCGGACTCGGTGCGGTTTCAGTCGGGATCGGGCACCACGGCCAAAGTGGCATCGGCACAACCACGCCGGCGACCACGGATGCCGCCCGCACTGCTGTGAGCCGAACCCCGTGACGGCAACCCCTTTCCCGCCCGCCGCCCTTGGGAATATCGACAAAATGCCAGTGTTAGCTGTCGTCGCGATCCTGCCGAACCTCGACTGCCCAGTTTGCGACAGACGCAAGGGTCGCATCGCCGATCAGGAGGCGAATCCCCGTCTTCGCGTTCTCTGTCAAGCGAGTTTGGGCCAACCACGCTACAATCTCATGCCCTTCATGCCCCCACTCGACAAGGGTCGATGAAGTGAGCAAGGTGAGGGCTATGGCGGCTGAGGAGAAAGTGAGAGCACGTCTCATAGGGAATGCCCAAGTTTAGGGCAGTCCCGCGTTGTTGCTCAAGCCATCGCAATACCGGAGGCCAGCACTGGCCCAACCTTTACCCACCTGACCAGCATCCTCGCGAAGCTCTCGGGCATTAGATTCACTCACTTGCCAGTGGGCGCAACAGCCTAAAAAGCATGAAATTGCGGGCTGCCTGCAATCTCCTGCGGCATCCTTTCTATCTTCCCCATAAACTTTGGTCTGCCTCTGCTGCGAATCCTCATTGCTATTCCTGACGACGGTGTCTAGCGTTAGACAGTCCTTTTCGCATCCCTCCGTCGCTCTCAAATGGTGAATTAAGGGAGCAGGTAAGACGAGGGCGAAAACACCGCAACGGTGATGGTTGGGCAGGGCACTTCTTTTGACCTTTGGCTCGACACGATCTGACAGACGGAGAAATTAGCACAATATGGGTCAGGCGATGAACCTCTTGGAGCGTTTTCTCGGGCGAGGATGCCCGCACAAGTTTAGTTGGCCACGCAACGACGACAATGGCAGCCACTACCAGATATGCCTGTCCTGTGGAGCCGCTTACCAATATGACTGGAAAATGATGCGACAAACTGGTCCTTTACTGGCAGCGGGAGAGACAGCGAATACATGGTCCAAACGGCAATCGAAGATGAAGATTATGATCGTAGACGACGACCGGGACCTCTGCCACGCGCTGGGTTTACGTCTGCGAGCCAATCATTACAAGACCTTAAGCGCGGGCGACGGTTATTCTGCACTGGCTTTGGCTCAAAAGGAGCACCCTGATCTCGTCCTCCTGGACTTGGGCCTGCCCGGATTCGCGACCGGACCCGTCGTGCTCAAACACATGCGCACAGTCCCATCACTCGCTCCGATCCCTGTGATTGTTCTCACCGGGCGGGATTTGCGAGACTATAAACAACCCATGCTCGAATTAGGAGCAGCGGGCTGCTTCCAGAAGCCAGTCGACAACGAAGAACTGTTAGACCTTATTCGTGCTTCGTTATTGCCTACGGCCTAAAAGAGCCGGACCTGAGTCTCAGCGACTTCCACGGGTGCAGAGCATCCTTCGTCGTCATTGGCCACATGGTTGATCCGCGTGCTCACGGGATAGCAGCGCATGAGCCGGGCATCGTAAGGCTTCAAGAGGTCGGACGCCGCAGCCACATTCGTCATTCCCGGATCGAGCCACAACTCGTAGTTGTCCGGGTCGAGAATCACTGGCATTCGGTCGTGCACGGCTGCGGTCACGGCGTTCGGGGTCGTGGTCATGATCGAGCAGGTTTTCATCCAGTTTCCACTGGGGTCTTTCCAGCGATCCCAGATTCCTGCGAACGCGAACAACTCTCCTTCGTTGACTTCGAAGCAAAATGGCTGCTTTGTTCTTCCCGCTCGCGACCATTCGTAAAACCCGTCTGCCGGAATCAGGCACCTGCGGGATTTCATCGCATCGCGAAATGCGGGTCTCGTGCCCGCCGTTTCAGACCGTGCGTTGATCATGCTAGCGGCGAGGGACGAGTCCTTCGACCACGACGGAATGAGCCCCCAGCGCATCATCGACAATTTTCGGATCGGTTCCGTCGGATTCTGGCGGATGACTGGGATGGGCTGGGTGGGCGCGATGTTGTAGCGGGGGCTCCAGTCTGGTTCGTCTGAGGCACTATCGAAGTACTCCTCAACAAGTTGCTTTCGCCGGGATAGTCGATAGCGCCCGCACATGGGGAGATTATGGCAGATCGGTGCGCCTATTTTTGGACGAGTCTGTTTTTTTGTAAATGCAGGGGACCACGTCCTGACTTCTCCGACTACGTTGCTCATTTCACAAAGAACGGGCCAGCCGTAATTCATTTTGCTGGCTGCGCTACTCGCACGGAAGTAACGTAGCCTTTTTGTTGGGGTGCTCGCCCGCTGTCTCGTAGGCGAAGTTCAGAATTCTGTGAGGAATGGGAGCCTTTTCAGGCTTTCGAGCATGAACCGCAAAGGACTGCAATATCGACGATGCGACATCATGGGTGACCGTGGGCACGTCGTGTACGCCATTCTCTTGTCGGATCAGAAGGGCAGAAAATGTGTGTATGTCGGGCAGACGAAACAGTTCCACGATCGGATGAGCCAACACAAAGCTGGTGAAGTGTCAATGACGCGAGGCTTCCAAGTGTTGGACTGGAGGATTCTAAAGGGCAGTCTGACGCGTGCTGAAGCCGAGCAGTGGGAACACTACTACCTCAGGTTACGCTACAGTCGGTCTGGCCTGCCAGTCTTCGGGCGGTGAGTCGGCCAGACTACGGTTCTGTTTACAATCTCAACAATTCAGCCGTTTTTCAGCCTGTGTCCTCCTCGACAAAGTCGACTGACTCACGATGCACGGATCTCGATGAGCGCAGGGAGGCTTGCCGAATTCCGGGCGTTCGACGGGGGAGGTTGCAACAATCGAGCGTCCCACCTCAAATGGTGTCGCTGGTCCGAGACCGAGGCTGGATCGACTCAATATCGATCGACACAGCTGAATGCGCCAGCGGCGCGGTAAGACTCCGAGCTTGATTTTTGTTCCCGATGATCGCATCTACTTCTTCAAAGTACACAGGGTTATTCGAACCGGCGGAACTCTGGCCGGCACCATGATCGAGGCGTCTTCGAAACTTCGCATGCTAGACTGACCAATTCAGCTATGCCTGCCTTGCGCGTCATACTTCTTTGGCACCAGCACCAGCCGTTCTATAAGGATCTGGTGACGGGCGAATATCGTCTCCCGTGGACCCGGCTGCACGCGCTCAAGGATTATTACGGGATGGTGAAGTTGCTGGACGAATTTCCCAATGTTCACCAGAACTTCAACCTGGTGCCGTCGCTGATGGTGCAGATTCAGGACTATGTCGATGGGACGGCGCAGGATCCATTTTTAAGAGTGGCAGCCAAACCGGCGAAAGATTTGTCGGTGGAGGAGCGGCGGTTCGCGCTGCAATATCTGTTTCAGGCCAATCCGCAGAACCTGGTCAGCCGCTATCCGCGGTATCGCGAATTGTGGGAGCGGTTTCGCGAGCATGGCGCTCATCCGGAGCGGGCGGAGCGGTATTTTCAAGCGCAGGATTTTACCGATCTGCAGGTGTTGTCGCAGCTTGCCTGGTTCGACGAATTCTTTCTGGAAGAGAAGGCGGTGGCGGCGCTGGTGGCGAAGGGTCACCAGTATTCGCTCGACGATCAGCGGTTCGTGATTCAGCGGGAAAGGGAACTGCTGAGCAAAGTTCTGCCGGCCCATGCTGAGGCCGCGAAGAACGGATCGATTGAGCTCTCGGCAACGCCGTTTTATCACCCCATCTTGCCGCTGGTGTGCGACACGAGCGCGGGAGCGGTGTCGTCTCCCGGATTGCCGCTGCCACAAAACCGGTATCGTCATCCCGCGGACGCGCGCGAACAACTTGCCCGCGCCCTCGATCTGCACCAGAAGGTGTTCGGCCTGCGGCCAAAGGGCGTGTGGCCATCGGAAGGCAGCGTGTCGGAGGAGGTGCTGGCGATCGCGCATAGCCTGGGCATCCAGTGGATGGCTACCGACGAAGGCGTACTAGGACGAAGCACAGGAGTGTTCTTCGCGCGCGATGGCAACGGACGCTTGCCCGGAAACCTGGCGGAAAAACTCTACAACGTCCATCGCTATGAGAACGGTTCGACGGCGATGAACATGGTGTTTCGCGATCACACGATTTCCGATCTGATTGGATTCGTGTATTCGGGTATGGCTCCGGCAGAGGCGGCGCAGCACTTGATTGGCAACATCAAGGAAGCAGCCAAACCTGTGCTGTCCAGGGGCCGGGACGCGGTGGTGTCGATCATTCTCGATGGCGAGAATGCATGGGAATATTACCCGAAGTCGGGACGCGAATTCTTGCGGCGTTTCTACGATGGGCTGCAGCGCGAACCAGGTGTGGAGGCCGTGACCGTTTCCGAGGCGATTGCGCGCCACAAGGACTTCGGCAAAATGACTTCGCTTGTGCCCGGGTCGTGGATCAACGCGAACTTTAATGTGTGGATCGGTGCGCCGGAGGACAATCGCGCCTGGGATTACCTTTACCACGCGCGCCAGTTCTACGCGCAGAATGCGGCAAGCGCAACAGCAGCGCAGCGCACGCTGGCATTTGAAGAGATCCTGATCGCCGAAGGCAGCGACTGGAACTGGTGGTACGGGCCGGAACATCATTCGGCCAACGACCGCGATTTTGACGAACTCTACCGCAAGCATCTCTCGAACGTGTATCAGGCGCTGGGAGCGACTCCCCCAGACTCTCTGGCCCAGCCCATCACCGGGGCCGAGGTGCGTCCTTCGTTTGTGCCCCAGACGGCCTATGTTCATCCGCGAATTACGGGCGACAAGGTACGCTACTTCGAATGGATGGGCGCGGCGATGTATACGGCCGACAAGCGTGCTGGCGCGATGCACGGCAAACAGTTTCTGCTGGACTCCGTGTATGCCGGCATCGATTCCATCTGTGTGTATGGGCGGCTTGACTTCATGGGCAAGGTTCCTGAAGAGGACTTCGATCTGGTGGTGAACGTGGAATCGTGGGCCAGCGGCGAACCCCGTACACGGCGTGCGCTGCGGGTCGAGGCCTCGGTGCACAAGCGTAAGCTGGAAGCCTGGAAGATCGAGAATGGATCCGAAGGGCAGGTGATGGCGTCGTCTTCTCAACCGGAAGAATATGTGAAGCTGGCGCTGCTGCGGAACTTTGAATTCAAGCTGCCGCTGGCCTGGCTGCTGGCGACTCCGATCGCTGCTCCGGCGGAACGAGCGGCGGAGCGCAAGGCGGGAGCGGTCGGCGTAGCTTCCACGAGCAAGCTGCGGCTGCGGTTCAGCCTATGGCAAAACCGCCTGCCGGTAGACTCACTGCCGGTAGAAGGGTGGATTGAGCTGCTGGTGCTGAGTGAGGGGGATTTAATCTTCGGGGCGTAAGGAGGGCGACACCGGAACCAGAAAACTCTATCCGTTCGAAGATCTTTGCATTATCGAGGGGCAAAGATCCTGGTCGTTCTGTATTCGATGTTTGGCGGCTTTCGAACTCGTGCGGGGCTTGCCGAAGCCCTCGACCATGGCCTGAGCAGAGTATCAAAACGCGAACGGAAAGCCTCTCTTGTTTGGCCCTTTTCACCCCTTTGATTGAATCTTGTCCCCCCCGTCGAGCCTGATTCTCACACGCTTATGGTTTAGCTATATGGCTAAGACCAACAAACTTTGAGCGCCGGCAGCTTGTGCTGTCCGTCGTCCGGAGGAGAGTTCGGGTCAAGCGATGCCTACCTGCTGCCGCCGCTGGGTGGCGCGGCAGCCATGGTGAGCGGACGGTTTAGTTCCAGGGTGAGTTCCGTTCCGGCCGGCAGAGTTGCAGAACGGTGGGTGGCCAACCAGTGTGCCGTGGCTGAGCCCGCTCCGATTGCGCCGCCGATAAGGATTCCCGGGCCGCCGCCGATCAGTCCGCCAATGAGCATGCCGCCGGCAGCACCGCCGCCGGCCTCGAGTGTGTCGCGGCGGTCATGGCTTTGGCCTTTGAACTGGCCTTCCTCATTGACGTCAGTGCCGCGAATGTTGGTGTCGGTCAGGGTGGCGTCGAGGAAGTAACGCTCGCCGGTCGGCAGAATTACGGCTTCGGGAAGAATTCCGATGGTCGGCCTGCCTGAGATGCGCCGCGGCTCACTCACCTTGGTGACGCGGCCTTCGACGGTCGATCCCGCGGGAATCAACGTAGCACCGTTCACGATGACCGGCTGGCTGACTTTTCCCTGGAAGGGATCGCCGACACGGTTGCTGAAGGTTGCAAGAGTGGTATCGAGCCGCACCATCAGGGCAGTGCCGGCGGGCACGGGCAACCCGGGCCGAGCAGATACTGCGGGCACGGGCGACTCCGTCTGCACAGGGACTGCGGGCGCGGGCGACTCCGTCTGCGCAGGGACTGCGGGAACGGACGAATCTGTTGCGGCGGTTGCAGGTACGGACGAGTCAGTCTGGGCTGCGAGCGTAGCCGCCAACAGCAGAATGGAAGGTAGAGCGATCCATTTCCTCATGTTCCTCACGGTGCCTCCTCAAATTCCCGAGCATTATTGTATATCTCTTGACTCTAGTCCAGGTACAAGGCTGCGACAATGCTCGGACAGGCCAGGGAACCAGCGGAGATAAGGGCGCAGCCTTGGTGGCCGAATGGACGGTTCCGGGAGGCGGAAATCGCCACGGAAAACTGTGTCCGAGGTCACAGTGCATTTCCTAGCCGTTCGATATAATCATTGGTTTCGCAAAACAGCATGGATCAAGACTATGAAGGTGTCGGCTACCTCACCGACGCCGTCTCGTCATTCATTCGAAATCAAAACGGAGCGGTTTGATCGAAATCCGGAGGACAATTACATGAGCAATATTGCAGCGATACATGCACGAGAAGTTTTGGACTCGCGCGGCAATCCTACGATTGAAGCGGAAGTGTTTGTGGCGGACGGCTCGATGGGCCGGGCGATCGTGCCCAGCGGCGCATCGACTGGCGAGCACGAGGCGGTTGAACTGCGCGACGACGATACCAACCGGTTCCTGGGTAAAGGCGTGCTCAAGGCGGTGGAGAATGTCAACGGCGAAATCGCCGAAGCACTAGCCAACTGGGATGCGTTCGACCAGCGGGGACTCGATCGGAAGATGATCGAACTGGATGGTACCGAGAACAAGGGCCGGCTGGGTGCGAATGCCATCCTTGCGGTATCGATGGCGGCGGCGAGGGTGTCAGCGCAGAGCATGGATATGCCGTTGTATCGGTATCTCGGCGGAGCTGGGGCGAACACGCTGCCGACACCGATGATGAATATCCTGAACGGCGGGGCGCACGCCGATAATAACGTCGACTTTCAAGAATTCATGGTGATGCCGGTGGGCGCGCCTTCTTTTTCCGAGGCGTTGCGCTGGGGAGTGGAGGTTTTTCATACCCTCAAGGGCGTTCTGAAAAAGCGCGGCTACAACACCGCCGTGGGCGATGAAGGAGGATTTGCCCCCTCGGTGAAGTCGAACGTAGAGGCGATTGAAGTTGTGCTGGAAGCGATTTCGAAGGCCGGGTACAAACCGGGAGAGGAAATTGCGATTGCGCTCGATCCGGCGGCCAGCGAGTTCTATCAGGACGGAAAATACGTGCTCAAGAAGTCGGACAAATCGGCCAAGAGTTCCGAGGAGATGGTGAAGTTCTGGGCGAAGTGGGTGAAGGATTATCCGATTGTCTCGCTCGAAGACGGATTGGCGGAGAATGACTGGGACGGGTGGGCGAACCTGACGAAAGAGCTTGGCGGGAAGATTCAACTGGTAGGGGATGATCTGTTCGTGACCAATGTTCAGTTCCTCAAGGAGGGAATCGACAAGGGCGTTGCCAACTCGATCCTGGTGAAGGTCAATCAGATCGGGACCGTGAGCGAGACGCTGGATGCAATTGATCTGGCGCGGAGGAACGGATACACCTCGGTGATCTCGCATCGCTCGGGCGAGACCGAAGACACGTTCATCGCGGACCTGGCGGTCGCAACCGGCGCGGGACAGATTAAGACTGGGTCGGCCTCGCGCACCGACCGCGTCGCCAAGTACAACCAGTTGCTGCGGATTGAGGAAGAGTTGGGGGCTACGGCACGATTTTTGGGCATCAAGGCACTGAACTACAAGGGCTGAAAGAGCAGTTATTCTTGGATCGCGGAGTGCTCCATGAGATTGACGTCAGTTTTGTGTGCCTGTCTTCTCGGCTTGTGCGTGCCCGCCGGTGCGCAGACTACCGTGCCGATTTCTGCGGACGCAGCCTCCAAGGAAGATGTCAAAAAACTCTTTGACGTGATGGCTAGTCGCGAGCAGATGAGCCAGATGATGCAGCAGTTGTTCGCACAGATGCAGAGTCTGAACCGCGAGCAACTGAAGAAAAAGCATCCTGAGCTTACCGACGCCGATCTGCCCAGGATGGACGGCGGGTCGCAGGATCTGGTGAAGAACTTTCCGCTGGACGAGATGCTCAGCGACATGATTCCTGTGTACCAGCGTCACTTTACAAAGTCTGAGATCGACGCCCTCACTGTCTTTTATTCGTCTCCGGCAGGGCAGAAGTTTCTCCACGAGATGCCTGCGGTGACCGCGGAGACCATGCGAGCAATTTATCCGCGAATCCAGGCGGAAGTCGAGGCCGCGCTCAAGCGAGCGGAGCAGAAGAGCGATTCACCGCAAAAGTGAGAGGAACCGGCGTCATGCACCGTAGCGTCGGAAGCTCAGAGCTGCTGTCGTGGGACTGACGCGCGCTCGTGGCTGAAGGCCGCGAATTCGCCCGGCATCATCGAACGCAATTCAAAACCCAAGCGTGTCATCTGCAGACGGACCGTACGTCGCGGGCACGGGCTGGTTGTTCAATCGCAGGTACACGCCAAGCTGAGCGCGGTGATGCACTAGGTGATTCAGAAACATCTGACGGTAAGCCAGGAATCGTGGCCCCTCGAAAATGGCTTTCCCCTGAAAGCTGAGTTTCCAGGGTTCCGTCCACGCTTTGTCCGGCGTGGCTTCGAGAGCCGCGCGAACTTTGGCGGCGCCGTCATCGAAAGCCTCGAGCAGTTGAGGGACAGACTCAAAAGGCAAGGGCTTGTAGCTGCCTTTGGAAAAGTCCATTTCGGGCGTGGTCAGCACGGTCAGGCCGAAACCGGCGAGCTGCGCGACATGAGGCGCCAATTTGCCCAACGGCATCGACTTGCCATGGGGCGCAAAACCGGGCTTATCGACCGGAACCCGCTCCAGAGTGGTGCGCGTGACTTTCATCTCTCGATCCAGTTCCGGCAGCAGCAATTCGCTAATCGGCATGATTCCCTCCAGGAATCTCGAGTATAACCGGATTTTCTCGATTGGGTCGTTTCTCTGACTTAGTCCAGGACTAAACTAGAATGAGATCATGGAAATGAACGTCCACGAGGCCAAGACTCATCGCTCTTGCCTGCTCGGGGTCGCATTGGTTGAAGAAGTCATCATCGCCAAAGCCGGCAAGCCGGTGGCGAAGCTGGTGCCCCTGGAAGGTCAGCCCAGAGGCGGGTCCTGGGTTCCGCCAAGGGCGAATCTACCGCGCCGGATGATTTCAACGATCCTTTACCTACACAGATCGAGGATCTCTACTGGGAATGAAGGTGCTCCTCGATACCCGCACTTTCCCGTGGGCGATTTCGCATGAGGGAAGGCTTTCCCGCCGAGCACAGCAGACCATTACCGGGCCCAACGACCTTTGGTTGAGCCTAGCAAGCATCTGGGAGATTTTGATCAAGGCGGAAGCTGGCAAGGTCCATATCTCATCAGGAAACTCGGCGAGAACAGAATCGAGGTCCTGCCCATCAAGTTGATGCATGTCCTAAAGAATTGAAAACCTGGCGGTGCATCATCATGATCCCGTCGATCGCATCTTGATTGCTCAGAGCATTGAGGAAAAACTTCCGCTGATCTGCTGATCCAATATTCGAACGCTACCCGGTGAACCTGATCTGGTAGCCGCGCAAGCGTTGAGTTGGAAGCGAAGAGCTTGGAAGCTAAAAACCAGGAGCCAGAAGCTGATGATGCCTCGTCCGAAACCACTCGTACTGATCATTCTCGACGGCTGGGGCTATCGAGCTGAAACCAAAGCCAACGCGATTGCGCTCGCCCGCAAGCCCACCTATGACCGGCTGCTGCGCGACTATCCCAATACACTGATTCATACCAGTGGGCCGTTCGTGGGGCTGCCGGAGGGGCAGATGGGCAACAGTGAGGTCGGGCACTTGAACATGGGGGCCGGCCGCATCGTGCATATGGACATTACGCGCATCGATCTGATGATCCGGAATGGGGAGTTTTTCTCCCATCCGGTGCTGCTCGATGCGATGGTTCATGCGCGCACGGGTGAACGTCGACTGCATCTGTTCGGGCTGGTCTCGGACGGCGGCGTGCACTCGCAGCAGGCTCATCTTTACATGCTGCTGAAGATGGCCAAGCAGAATGGTCTGGAGCGTGTCTTCGTGCATGCTTTCATGGATGGACGCGACACTTTGCCCACCAACGGCGCCGCATACCTTGAACAGCTGCAGCAGAAAATGCGCGAGTATAACTGCGGCGAAATCGCCACCGTGAACGGCCGCTATTACGCCATGGATCGCGACCGGCGCTGGGAGCGTATTGCAAAAGCCTACAACGCCATGGTGTTCGCCGACGCGGAAGGCGGCAAGAGTGCCGACCCGGTGCAGGGAATGAAAGATTCCTATAACCGGGGAACGACCGACGAATTCGTGATTCCGTTCGTTTGCACCGACAGCCGCGGCCACGCACTCGCCACAATTCGCGATGAAGACTCGTGCATCTGCTTCAACTTCCGTGCCGACCGGGTTCGCCAGATCACTCGCGCGCTGGCTCGCAACAGCGGACTGAGCGACAACGGCGGCCGCGAGCTTCCGGGCGCGGACGATCTCGATGCGACCATCCCCCGCGACCGTGTGCCAAAAGATCTGCGGTATGTTTGCATGACGCGCTATGACAAGAATTTCCGTCTTCCCGTCGTGATTCCTCCCGAGTCGATGGCAAATATTCTGGCCAACGTGATGGGCGGGATGAACATGCGGAACCTGCGTGTGGCCGAGACCGAGAAGTATGCCCACGTCACGTATTTTTTCAATGGCGGGGTGGAACAGCCGTTTCCTGGGGAGGAACGGGTGATGGTGCAATCGCCCAAAGTCGCGACTTATGATCTGAAGCCGGAGATGAGCGCCGCGGGCATTGCCGATGCAGTGGTGAAGGCTACGGAGCAAGGGACGTTCGACGTGATGATCGTGAACTTTGCCAATGCCGACATGGTTGGCCATTCCGGCAAGATTGAACCTACCGTCAAGGCCGTAGAAGTTGTCGACGCTTGCCTCGGTCGCATTGAGCATGCGGTTCGGGCAAAAGGCGGAGCGATGCTGATCAGCGCCGACCATGGCAACGCGGAGATGATGATCGATCCCGCGACCGGCGGCCCGCACACCGCGCACACCACGAATCCGGTGCCCTTTATTGTGGTCTCGGAAAATTCTAAAGAGTTCACGCTGAAGCTCAACGGTTCGCTGCGTGATATTTCGCCCACCATCCTGGGAATGCTTGGGGTTGACGAACCGAGAGAAATGACCGGAACGGATTTACGGGTTTTGCTGACAGACGAGCAAGTTCCTCGGAGTCTGCGGTAGAGACGTTGCCGGCAACCTCTTGCCGGCGGCAGCAACAAGTTACGTCTCTGAGACTTGTGGAGTGAAGTTAGGTCTACCCCCCGGCGAATAGGGCCTAATTTGTCAGCAAGGCCGGTGCAGTCGCCAGAAGTCCTGCCGCTAACTCCAGGTCGTGCAGATCCTCGCGGCTGAAATCTTGCGCGAACTTCGAATCAAGCCCCTTGCGCGAGATCTGGATTACCCCCACCACAACCGAATCCCGGTCCATGATCGGCACTGACATCAGCTTCTGAATGGGCGCGGGCGCCGGCGGTTCGTCCGCATCGTTGGTGCTGGGTTTGATGGTTTCAAAGATGCTAGCGTGCTTCACGCGAGCGAAATTATTGAAGATTTCGGCCTTCTTACTCAAAGCCGTGTGCGCCGCCACTGCTTTGCTGGACAGCGGAATCGCGCCTGAGGTGCGTAAGTATTCGGGAAATACAAAGTGAAGCAGCCCCGCCTCCAGTCGCAACAGCGCGACTTCGGTAGACTGCACACGAAAAATCTTGGCCATCACCAAACACAGGTCCACCGCCGACACGCCCTCGCCCAGCACAGATCCCAAGGGGAGGAGATGCTCCGGAAGTACGATTTCTTCCGTCATCCCAAGATCCTTGTTTTGGGTCATAGCTGCACCGTCTCCGTTCTCGTCGACCAACCTAGACTCTATCGCACTTTGTCCGCCACACGGTACTTCCCAAAGTAACTAGTCCGAAACCTCCAAGTCTCTTGTTTTCAGCAGAGAGAGCGGCCGATGACGTTCTACAGCACCTGGTGACCCGCCACAAAGTATCAGTCCGTGACAGTTTTCGTCAGTTGCCCCGAGGGTGGGGCTCTCAAACTCCGGGGTTTCCTTCCCGGGCGTTAACTCGTTTACACTTCCAGGCTATGAACAATCCGACGCAACCCAACGTGAAATTAACCAACGATGCCGGCTACCGCGAAAATTATGCCAACAGCGTGCAGATGCGGGTCAACATCTGGGATTTCTTTCTGGTCTTCGGCACCCTTCAGCAACAGACCGAGAGTCACGTTGAAATCAAGAACTTTCAGGGCATTTACCTCAGTCCGCAGCAGGCTAAGGCGTTACTGGGACTTCTGCAGCAGAACGTGGCCGGTTACGAGGGTGCCTTCGGAGAGATCAAGCTCGATCCGCGCATGGGCTCGCAAGGCCCGGTGCATTAGGGCTCGCCCCGAACAGACCTAGCTCGCGGGGTTCTCTGCTTGAGCCAGTTTGGACGATGGTGAGAGCCAGACGTCGCAAGCAATGTCTCTGCCGATAGAATGGCTTTTTCCATGCGCTCTTCCAGCCCGCATCCAGCTTTGGTATTTGCAGTCATTTTTGTTCCTATTTTTCTATTGCACGTTCCCCTGCTGCAGCTTCCTTACTTCTGGGACGAAGCGGGATACTATGTTCCCGCCGCACGTGACCTGTTACTTAGCGGAAGTCTGATTCCGCACACCACGGTGTCGAATGCCCATCCGCCTCTGGTGTTGGCCTGGATTGCGCTCTGGTGGAAAGGCGCGGGCTACGCGCCGCTGGTGACACGATCGGCCATGTTGATGGTGGCGGCATTCTCGTTGCTCGGATTGTTTCGCCTTGCCGAGCGCGCGGCGAATACCGAGGTGGCAATTGCTTCCACGTTGTGCACGGCGGTGTATCCAGTTTTTTTCGCACAAAGTTCCCTGGCTCAGGTGGATCTGGCCGCGGCGGGTCTCACGTTCTGGGGCCTGGGGGCTTATCTCGAGGATCGTCCGGCGACGGTCGCGACCTGGTTCGCGCTGGCTGCTCTCGCCAAGGAGACGGCGATTCTGGCGCCGGTGGCTCTGGCAGGCTGGGAAGTTCTGCGCTTTGCCACGCCAGCTCGGCCTGCGCTGCGAAGGCTTTGGAGAGACGCAGAGGGCGCGAACGGTGGGGATAGAGAACGCGAAGCGCGGTCCTCGCGGCGCATTCTGCCGCTTCTTGTTCCTCTGCTTCCGCTCCTGCTGTGGTACGCCTATCATTATGCCCGCACCGGATATGTCTTCGGCAATCCGGAATTCTTCCGCTACAACGTCGCAGCCACTCTCAGTCCTTGGCGATTCCTGCTGGCTCTGGGGTTGCGGCTGTGGCAAGTTTTCGGTTACCTGCACTTGTGGCTGCTGACACTGGGCATGCTGCTGGCAATGCTTTTGCGTCCCGTAAAAGATGGTGGGACCGAGCGCGCACGGATTACGATCCCGGTGCAGATGATATTTCTCGTCGTTGTTGGCGCCTACGTGGTTGCCATGGCGTTGATTGGGGGCGCAGTGCTGGCGCGCTACATGCTGCCGGCCGTGCCGCTGGTGATTATCGTCGGAGTCTCCACGCTTCGGCGGCGGCTCTCTTACTGGCCCGTGGCTATTGCGATTGTTGCCCTTGCCTTCGTTGTTGCGTGGTTCTGGAATCCACCCTACGGCTTTTCGCCGGAAGACAATCTCGCCTATCGCGATTACATCATTCTGCACCAGGAGGGAGAGCGCTTTCTTGAAGCCCGCTATCCCATGGCGCACGCGCTCACTGCATGGCCAGCTTCGGAGGAACTGACGCGTCCCTGGCTGGGCTACGTTACGCGCCCGGTGCAGGTCGTGCGCATCGAAGATTTCTCCCTGGAGGAAGTGCTATCGGCAGCCGACTATCGTTCGCACTTCGAGGTCGCGCTGGCGTTCTCCACGAAATATGAGCCCGCGCATCCGCTGCTGGATCGTTGGAAGCCGTGGGAGGATGTGAAGCGCCGATTCTTTGGCTTCCACCGCGACTTGCCGCCGGCGGCCGTGGCGCAGATTCTCGGCGGACGGCTTGTGTTTACAGAGGAGCGCAGGGGGCAGTGGATTGCAGTGATCGAGATGGAGCAGAGCGAAGTGCAGAATGCAGAGATCAGAATGAATAAGTAGCTCACCAGGACGCTCTGATAGTTTCCGGCTACTTCTGCATTAGATGGCACGAGTGGGTCTTAATTACCAGCCACACTTCGCGGCCTGGGGCCAGGTGCAGCGAATCCCGCGCAGCCAACGTCAGGTGAGTTTCCATCTCCACGCCACAGTTCACCCGTGCGATGACGATTACATCGCGCTGTTGCAGCGAAGCGACGCGTCCCGGAATCACGTTGCGCGCGCTCAAGCCAGCGGGCAGGGAAGTGGCCAGCAAAATATCTCCCGCACGAATTCCTACGCGCAACGTCGAGCCCATTCCCGCTCGCACGAGCGGAGTTTCGAGCAATACGGGGCCCGCAGTCCCGTATGCTGCCCGGGGCGACGTCACGACACGGCAGATCATGGTCCCGCGCTCCGGGTGGACGGCCTCCACCACGGCGTCGAAAATGTTTTCGAAGCCGACCAATTGCGCGACTGTCTCCTGCTGCGGGGCTTCAATCACATCATGCGGGGTGCCTTGGGCTGCGATGCGTCCGGCGTTAAGGACAATGACGCGCTCGCCCAGGGCAAAGACCTCTTCCCGGCTGTGCGTGACATAGAGTATGGGAATGCGGTGGGCTTGGTTCCACTGGCGCAGATCGTCGATGATCTTCGACTTCGTTGCGGCGTCCAAGGCGGCCAGAGGTTCGTCCAAGAGCAGAAAGGCGGGATTGATGACCAGGGATCGCGCCAGGGCCACACGCTGGCTTTCTCCGCCAGAAATTTCACGGGGATATCGGCGCGCGAGATCCGCAATACGGAACGCGTGAAGAATCGCGGACGCATGCTCCCGGCGTTTGGCCTGCGGCAAATGCATGAGGCCGAATTGGAGGTTCTGCTCCACCGTGAGATGGGGGAACAGGGCGAGGCTCTGAAACACGTATCCGACGCGGCGCTTGGCCACCGGAAGACTGAAGTGTTGCGCGGCATCGAACAGGATGTGGTCCCCGATGGTAATTCGCCCCGAGTCGGGCCTGGTTAATCCTGCGACGCAATCGAGCACAGTCGTTTTCCCGGCTCCAGACGGACCGAACAGGATGGTGAATCCCGGCGCAGCCCGAAACTCGGCCTCCAGGACAAATTCCTGTCCGGGTGCGGCGAATCGCTTGCGGAATCCCGCCGCAAGCGGCGGGCCTGGGGTGTTGTCGTCATTTTCATTTTGAGCAGGGGCCGACGAAGCGACAGCAATTGTAGCGGGCTCGTCGGTGCGGAGGTCGCTCATATCTGCAGAATTATTTTGCGGGTCCGACGATCCACACCTTCCGGTTCACACCGTAAACGAGGGCCAACATGGCAAAGCTGAACGCCAGCAACAGCAGAGCAGTTGCATTCGCGGCAGCGTAGTCGGAAGCCTGCACCCGGTCGAAGATGTCGATGGAGACGGTCCGTGTGACGCCGGGGATATTTCCGCCTACCATGAGCACCACGCCGAACTCACCCATGGTATGAGCAAAGCTCAAGGCTGTGCCGGTAATCAATCCGGGAACGGAGAGCGGCGCGATTACGCGAAAAAAAGTGCGCATCGGGGAAGCCCCCAGGGTCGCCGATGCCGCGATCAACTTGCGATCTACGCCGGCCAACGATGCGGCAAAAGGCTGCACCGCGAAGGGCAGACTATAAAGGATCGAGCCAATCACCAGTCCGCTGAAGGTGAAAGCCAGAGTGTGGCCAGTCAGTGAGATCCACCAGCGTCCCACCGGACTGCGGGGTCCGAGTGCCACGAGCACATAAAATCCCAGCACGGTCGGCGGAAGCACAATCGGCAGCGCCACCACTGCCTCGACCAGGAACTTGCCGCGCCATTGGGAGAATGCAATCCAGCAGGCAAGCGGCAGACCAATCACCAGCAATATGGCCGATACTGTGATCGCCAGCTGCAGGGTTAGCCAGAATGCTTGCCAGTCGATTGCCATAGTGATCTGCGTTGTGCTCGTCACACCGAGGTACAGATGCCCTCGGGACCGCCGGCTAGCTGCCATCCCTACCCCTGCGGCGCTCGCCTATATGCTATTGCGGTAGTGTAAACCCGTACTTCCGGAACAACTCCGCGGAATCCTTCGTCTTGATATATTCCAGAAACTCTGTGGCTTCTTTCTTATGCTGAGAGTGCGAGAGCAGCACTACTCCCTGCGCCAGCGGAGGGTAGGCGTCCGCGGGAACCTCCCAATACTTTCCTTTGCCGCGCATGCTCGGCGCGACGGCGTGCGCCAGCGCCACAAATCCCGCCTGCGCATTGCCGGACTCGACAAACTGGGCCGCCTGCGAGATGTTCTCGCCCAGTACGAGGCGGTCCGCGACGCGATCATACATACCATCATGCTTCAGAGCCGCAACCGCAGCCCGGCCATACGGAGCATGCTGCGGATTGGCAATGGCAATCTTTTTTACCGAGGGGTCGAGCAGAACATTCATGCCCTGGTGTTCAACGTCGAGGGGCGAATCAGCCGGAACCCACAGCACCAACCGTCCGACCGCGTACTGAAACAAGCTGGCGTCATCGGCTTGGCCGGCGGCGGTAAGCTGGCGCGGATAGTCCATATCCGCCGAGAAAAAAAGATCGAACGGTGCGCCATTCTGAATCTGCTGCGTGAGAGCCCCAGACGCTGCGAACGAGAGCTTTATCGTCACGCCGGTCCTTTTCTCATAGGCATCGCCAATTTCTTTCAGCACGGTGCTCAAATCGGCTGCCGCAGCCACCGACAATTCAGAGCCAATCTGCTTTTGCTGGCTTTGCTGGGCCCACGCCGAGGTTGCGCTCAGACAGATGTACACCGCAAACCATGTCCACAGGAACGCCTTTATGCCACCGAACGGACGATTCATTTCTTGTTCAACCCTTAGTTAGTAGGAGCGATTATGAAAAGCAGATTGTAGCTGGAGCATCGATCTTTCCCAAGTGGTCCGGTTCCCACGACAAGGGGCCACCCCCCCATCGATCAGATTACTGTCACCGGCGTCTCCGGGAATGAGCGCCGATGCCTGCCAGAGCGCGGTAGTGACCCTCGTCGTAAACTAAGAAGTTGCGCGCTGCGATAGACTGCTCGCAGACGGTGCCCCATCCTTATGGTCTAATGGTCCTCGTCTCCATGACCGATTCTCGCTACAACTTAGTCATCATTGGCGGTGGTGTGGTCGGGCTGGGAGTCGCGCTCGAATTCACCCGGCGTTTTCCGCATCTGCGTCTCCTTCTAGTCGAAAAAGAAGACCGCGTCGCGCGTCACCAGAGCGGTCACAACAGCGGTGTGATTCACTCCGGCGTCTACTACAAGCCCGGCTCCATGAAGGCTCGTCTTTGCGTCACCGGAGCGGCGGCCATGGTCGAGTTCTGCCGTGAGCATGGAATTGCTCACGAGGTATGCGGGAAGGTTATCGTTGCAACGCACGCTGACGAATTTCCACGTCTGGAAGAATTGCGAAGGCGCGGCGAAGCCAACGGCCTTGCCGGGTTGCGAATGATTGGTCCGGCGGAGTTGCGTGAAATCGAGCCCCACGCCGCCGGAATTCAGGCTCTGGTTGTGCCTTCGACGGGAATTACGGACTACGCCAAAGTATGCGAGAAATATGCGGAGTTGATTTCGGTACGCGGCGCCACGGTGCTGACTTCCGCTGCCGCTACTGGCATCCGCCGGCTGGCGAGCGACATTGTAGTAGAAACTTCGCGCGGGGCGTTTTCGACCACCGCGCTCATCAACTGCGCTGGGCTGTTCAGCGATCGCATCAGCCGGATGGCGGGCGACGATCCCGGAGTCATGATCGTTCCTTTCCGCGGAGAGTATTACGATCTGGTGCCAGAGCGCGCCTCGCTGGTGCGCGCTCTAATCTATCCGGTGCCCGATCCGCGTTTTCCCTTTCTCGGGGTGCACTTCACACGGCGTATCTCGGGCAAAGTGGACGCCGGCCCAAACGCGGTTTTCGCCTTAGCCCGGGAGGGGTATCGTCACCGCGACATTAGCGTGCGCGACCTGGCTTCCTCGTTGACCTTTCCCGGCTTCTGGCGCATGGCTCGGCAGCATTGGCGAAGTGGGTTTGACGAATTCCGGCGGTCGCTCTCCAAGCCAATCTTCGTTCGCGCGTTGCAGCGGTTGCTTCCGGAAGTGAATGAAAATGATCTGGTGCCCGGCGGCTCCGGCGTGCGCGCACAGGCTCTTAAGCCCGATGGCGCGTTAGTGGACGATTTTCTATTCGTGTCTTCCGGCAAAGTGCTGCACGTTCTGAACGTTCCGTCTCCGGCGGCCACAGCTTCCCTCACGATTGGCAAGGCGATCGTAGATACCGCGGGAGTCAGCTTTGGACTCGCCTGACCAATCGCGCGCGACCAATCTCGCTTACCTGATTTCGTCTAACCGCTCCTGAGCATTTAAATGGGTCAAAAAGTAAGATGCAGTGACATCTGGATCTGACGAGGACTGCCGATGGTCTTGTTGGTGATACCGAGTCCGCTCAGTGTCGGGCAGACGAAGAGGGCTGTGTAAGTTGTGTCGCAAGGAGGAATTGTAGCCGGCTGACCGACGTAGGGAAAGCCCTGAAAGTTGATGTTCTGGCTGACATCATCAATCGGGATATCGAAGCTCGCGGTGTTCGTCAGGTTGAACACATCAAAGGTGAATCGCAGGGAGGAACGCTCGGTGATCTGGGTGGTTTTTGACAGGGAAATGTCCGCGCGCCTCTGCCAGGTCTGGCGGAAAATATTGCGCTCGCCATGGTCGATGAAGGTCGTCTCGTAGGGATCGTTGCCGGGAATTGCGCCGTTCAAGTCGCCTGGATTCAGCAATGGCAAGCCGAAACAGCTGGCCTTGAGCGCGGGCAGGCCAGGAGTCGCGCCCGACGCCCCGGTGAGCGCCTGTTTCGGAGAACAGCCAGAGAGCGGGACGACTGGATTCGTGATGCCGTCGTTTACGCCATAGAAGATGCTCCCGACTGCGCCCGAGTAATCGACGACGCTATAGGGCTGTCCACTTTGGATGACTGTCAAACCGGAGATCGCCCAGCCGTCGACAATCCTGCCCTTCAGCGAAGATAATGAGAAAAATTTCGGCAGTTCGTAGGTGTAAGTGAAATTCAGCACATGCTTGCGATCGAAGTCCGACAGACCGTAACCGGAGCGCAAATCAAGCGGATTGTTGCCATTGTAGAAAAGGCCGAGGGCGCTCTGCTCATCGGTCGCGTGCGAATAGGTGTAAGAGAATCCGACCTGGAGGCCGTGACTCATTCTCTTCTCCACGTGGGTTTGCAGCGCATTGTAGGCCGAGATGCCGGCTGCGGTGTAAGACTCGGACTCGGCGGAATATCCGATGTAGGGAACGCGCAGGTCGACGTTGCCTCCTTCGAAAGTTTCCTGATAGGTTTGGCCATTATGGGGCAGAGGGATCGTATTAAAGCTGCCCGGCGCGGTGACAATCGAATAGCCGTAGGTGTAATCCTGCTCACCCACCGGACTACCGACTAGCAGGGGATGAGTCGGCGAGGCAATCTGCGCCTGGTTGAAGGGCAGGGGAACGACCTCATGACGGCCGAGATTGCCCACGTAGCCGATCTCGACGGTAAGATCGTGCCGCGGCTGCCATTGTACGTCCAGAGTCTGGTTCATGGTGTAAGGCAGTTTATTGGCGCGATTGTAATCGGCAAACGAGAACAAAGGGGCGCCGGATGAGATTGCCGAAGCGTTGGGCAGTTGCAGATCAGCCGGATTGCCGCTGGGCGGGGGCCCGAGAGTGGTGCCCCACGGGTTTTCGAAGTCGCTACAATACGTATACCCGAAAGTGTTGCAAGACGTCTGATTCACCCACGGCGGAGTCTGATTGACTCCAAATGGACCGCCAGCGATAACTCCCGACGCGAAGCCGGGCGAGAGGTACGTGAAGAGTTCTCCGCGATCGTAGTACAAACCCCAGCCCGCGCGCACCACAACTTTGTCGTTGAACAGGCGAGGGCTCCAGGCCAGACCCACGCGCGGTGCGAGTCCCCATTGCCGCCCAGTGAGAGTGGAATCGCTGACCCCCTTGCTGGGAAAGTCCGGATTGTTCCCCGCGACAATGAAGCCGTTCGATTTGATTATGTCGTCGGGTACGTCGTAGTTGTAGGTCGAGGGATCGAAATTGAAAATGCGGCCGTTCTTTTCTTTAAGGCCCCCGTGATAGTCGAAGCGGAGACCAGCGCTAAAGCTGAGGTTCGACCGAACCTGAAATTTGTCCTGCAGGTACATACCGGTTTCGTTGGATCGGTAGTAGCGGTTGGCATCGCCCTGCAGGAATGTCGTGGTGATGAATCCGTCCGCGGTGTAGGTGATCGGTGAGCCCGTGAGGAAGTTGTCAAAATTGGTAAATCCGATCATGCCAGTATTGGTTCGCTCATCACGCGTGTTGAGTTGGGTATAAGAAAAACTCCCGCCGAAGGTAAGTGTGTGTTTGCCCAGAGTCCAGATCGCATTCGCCGATGGCATCCAGCGGTTCTGAAAAACGCCGGTGAAGGCGCCCTGCGAAGCGGCTGTGGAACCGATATTTGCGCCAGCGTTGAAAACGAAGTTGCTGTTGAGAGGAGACGCGTTACCCAGATCGTCGACAATCGTAATCCCCGGGAAAATCGAAGAGCCGAAGGCGTTAATGCCCACCTGTTGCGGAGTAAAAGGCTGCCCAATGGTGCTGTAGATTTTTTCGCGAATGAAGCCAAATACTTCGGCGACGCTGAAGTTCGATCGGATCGACTGCGTGTTCGTGATCGATGCGACTTGACTGCCCGCGTCCAGTCGTTGCGTGAAACCCTCGAATGAAGAGAATCCGAAGGGCGCTGTGCTCGGATCGTGCTGATAGTAGTACTTCAGAGAGAGAGTATCTTTCGTTGTCGGTAGATAATCGAGATTGGTGACAGCCTGGTCCGAAATAAAATATGCGGGCTGCGTGAGGAAGACGTTCTCTGGAAAGTTGAGGGTAGGAGTGTAATTCGGATTGGCGGACGGGAACAAGTACTGGCCGTTGGGCAGCTTGTATTGCAACAGTGTGAGCGCGGTCGAATCGACGCCGCCTGCGGTGAGACAGGGTATCGTGCTGTAGGGCGCAGGGGGCGCCTGGTTGCAAAGGTACAGGGCGCCATTAATCGTTTGCGTTCGGAAATTCTGGTTATCAACCACTGCCAGCGTGGCGGCATCACGCGCGTCACTCAGGCCGGTCGGCACCGCCGTACGCGATGTTCCGACCTCGAGATCGGAGGCATGAATATGTTGATAGCTGGCAAAGCCGAAAAGCTTGTCCTTGATCAGAGGAAAGCCGATTGCGCCGCCGGCGGTATAACGGTGCAACTGGGGCACCTTCTCGTTGCTGGGGATGTTCGCATCCTGGTTGTAGAAGTAGGGGGCGGCATTCAGCGCGTCGGTTCCACGGTGCACGTAAGCGCTGCCGTGAAGGGAATTGGTGCCGGAAGCGGTACTCATATCGATATGAGCGCCGCTGGTGGAACCCTGCTGGGCGTCATACATCGAGGTGTTGACGCGAAATTCCTGGATGGTCTCCGGAGCCGGTGTAGGTAAGGCCTGGCCGATGGCTAGATAGGGCGCTGCCGTGCTCTGAAGTATTTCCGCGGTGGTGCTACCGGCCCCGGCAATGCCGGTATTATTTACGACGCGTGCCGAAGCCACCTGGCTGGTGCTCTTGCCGTTGAACAGATTGCTGGCATCGACGCCATTCAGCAGGAACGTATTGCTGGTGTCACGCTGCCCATTGGCCCAGATCGGCTGATTTCCTAATCCCGCGTTTACACCGGTGCCATTTGGCAGTTCCGCATTTACGCCGGGAGAGAGAATCGCCAGCCCGGTGAAACTACCGGTCGGTAAAGGCACCTCCTGAATCTGTTCCTGTTCCAGCACGTATCCGTTGGTGGTGTCGACCGCGTTCATCGCGGGCGCGGCCTCGACCTCGATCGTAGTGCCCACTTGGCCGATCCTCAGTGCAACATTCAGGGTTGCAGTGCGATCAGCCTGCACCAGAATCGATGGCAGCCTTTCGGTTTGAAATCCGTCGTGGGCCACCGTGACGGTATAAGTGCCGATGGGCAGGTTGACGAAGTCGTAGGCGCCGTTGCCGTTCGTCTTTTGGCTGCGCGTCAGCTTGGTCTGGTCCCCGACGATGGTCACCGTGGTGTCAGGTAACACGCTGCCGCTCTTGTCGGCCACCGTGCCGGTGATGCCGCCCAAAGTCTGCTGTCCCAGAGCGTAGATGGAGAACAGCAACGGCGCTACCAGCAAGAAAATGCCAAGCTTCATCTTCTTCGCCATGAATGTGAACCTCGTCAGAGGCAGAAACACTATTCCAAAACCGCCGATTACGACGGCAGACTTTCTGTATGACTCAATTACGACGTGGTCGCAGAGTTGATACTCTGCACTTGCACATCAACGAGCAGGCCGGAAAACTATGCCCGCCAATGTACGCGAACTCCCACGAAAGCGATAGCCAGAGTCCCAGTGAAAATTCTTTTGCCTGGAATCAGTAATTTTTATGACTGAGGCATTTCCATGGACGCCGCCAACTTGCTCTTGCCGCGGGCTCGAACCACGAACCATCCCAGTCCGCCAATCAAATACGCGAGATAGATGTAAGGCAACTTGCCGTAAGGACCTTCGGGGACGGGATAAAGGTTGCCCGCCAAAGCCAGCAGCATAGCCGCCGCAGCCAGCCAGGGAACAACCTGCGCCCCGGGATGGAATGCACCATGTTGCCGCAAATAGCGGGGCAGCGCGACGCACACCAGCGCGTAGGCTACGATGAAGCCATAGGTCGCCAGCGAGCCCAGCCAGCCATATACGTCCAGTCCGCTGGCGCCGCGAGCTGCCAGCACCGCCACCGGCAGGACCGCAGCGATGCCCGTGATAACCACCGCCCGGCCTGGAGTATGGTTGCGGGCGTGGGCCCGGCCCAGTGATTCGTGCGCCAGTCCATCGTGCGCCATCCGCAGGAGTACACGAGCTGCGGCGGTGATGCAGGCCAGAGTACCCGCAAACAGGCTCACCAGCGCTCCGATATCGATCAGCAGGCCCAGCACCGGCACGCCGCCGACCTGCGCCAGCACATACATCGGAGCCTGGCTCGACCCCAGATCTTGTCCGACGGCGTGAAACCCTAATACTTCCGCGTAGGCGCAGATTGTGAAGAACGCCCCGGCGAGCACGGCACTCAGAACCACCGCGCGCGGAATCGTTTTCAGAGGATTGAGGGCCTCCGTGCCCAGCGTCGTCGCGCTCTCAAAGCCCACAAAACTAAATAGCGCCAATACCAGCCCAAGACGAAGCCCGCTCCCGGTCATGCCGTGCAGGTGGAGCTCCTCCCCGTCCAAGTGCCATCCATGACGAAACAGCAGGAGCGCAACGACCATCACGATTACCGAAACCGACGCCGCTTCGATCCACAACATGAGGCGGGCAGAAATCTTCACGTCGCGCCAGGCAATCCAGATCGAAACTCCTGTGACCAGCAACGAAAGCATAACCGCGGAAAAAACGTGCCCGGTGGCATCCCGCAGCAATAGGTTCGCATAGTGATAAAAGCCGCCGATCACGCTGGAACCCGTGGCCACGTAGGCCAGCAGCAGACTCCAGGCAACGGTCGCGGAGAGCCAGGGCGGCAGGGTCATCGAAGCATAGGTGTAAAGTGAGCCCGGAGAAGCCGAGTGACGGGCGAAGCGCGCAATACACAATGCGACAAGAAAGATTGCGACGGTGGCGAGCGCGTAAGCGAGCCATGTCCCGTTGCCCGCCAGTGCGCAGACCAGCGGAATCGTCGCGGCGGGGGTGGTGGTCGGCGCCATCGTGGAAACCGACTGCGCCAGAGTTTCCATGGGAGATAGAATTCCGTGCCGCAAACCGAATTCGGTGGTCGGGGAATTCTCCGGGGGTGTTGGCTCCATCCGCTGCTCCGCTCCTTGTCGCCAACCGCGATTGGGGTGGGATTGTACAACACTCGGAGAAGTGGTGATCACCATGGTTGGTGGGATGAAGTGGTTAAATTCGCCGTCCGGATGAGCCCATCCGCAAGCCTGGGCCAACCCAAGGGGCGATCCGCCCTGCTTAGAAGAAAAATCAATTTGTGACAACGGAAAAGAAGCGCGTACGGCGGTGAGCCTCGTGCTAATGTGACTTTCGGACTCGCCGATTCGCGGGCCGACCTATGTAGCGATGTGGATAGCCGGTGGCTACAAGAAAGTTCGGCTCAGATTTCCGTCCGATTTGAGGTCTACCGTGAGAGTTTGTCCCAATCCCGAATGCGTCGCGTTCGGTCGCATCGTGTATTCGGTTGCGACGCGTTGTCCCTTATGCCGGTGGGATTTGAAGAACGCTCTTGCTGCGAGCGAGACTGGCGCTCAGCCGAAGCCGGGTCGCCAGGTAGCTTCTGAGCGCTGAAGCGGGTGTGCCGCTCGTGCTCACTTGCCGATATCCTCATTCCACAAGTCGGCATGCGCATCAATGAACTCGCGCATGATGCGAACGCATTCCGCATCGTCGAGAATCACTACGCTGGTTCCGTATTGCTGGAACAGGTGCTCGGCACCCTTGAAGTTGCGATTCTCTCCGATGACGACCCGGGGAATTCGATACAGCAAGGCCGTTCCGGTGCACATGATGCAGGGGCTAAGAGTGCTGACCAGAGTCAACTCCTGCCAATCTCTTCGGCGGCCCGCATTGCGCAGGCAAACCGTTTCGGCGTGCGCCGTGGGATCTCCGCCCTGCACTCGCAGGTTATGCCCCCGGGCCACGATCTGCCCGTGCTTGTCCGCTAAAACCGAACCGATCGGCAAGCCTCCCTCGCCCAAGCCTTTCCTGGCTTCTTGAAGAGCCTCTTGCAGTAACGCCTGTTCGTTCATGCTCCTCCGAAGCGTTGTAGCGGCAAGTCCGATCAACTTCCGATCAACTGAGGTACCAGGGAACGTTGATGACAGTGATTCGCTGGCTCCCCTGAAAATACAAGAGGGCTTTCAGCGCAGAGGATCGCTGGTTGTGCAATAGCAGGTGATACCATCGTCGTTCCATCAGTTCCGGTAATACCACTGCGACATGCGTGTCGAGGTTTTCATTTTCCATTTTCAAGGCATATGCCACCAGTGGCTTAACCACAAATCGAAAGGGTGACTTCAGCAGCACTAACTCAGGAATTGGAAGGTTTGCGTCCTTTGCCGGAGCTTCTACTAATCGGGCCCAATTTCTGCACAAACTCTCGGTCTCCTCCCCGCACTCCACATGGAGAATCTGAATTTGAGTCGAAAGACCCCACGCGAAGCGGAGGGCTTTTTCCGACACCACGCTCCAGCGATCCATGGGAATCAGTACGATGGGTGCGCGAAGATCTTGGGTGTTGACCGGAGTGTCAGTCCACGTCTGCTTCTCGACGGCACGGTAATGCCGTTTGACTGCTGTCATCATCAGAATCATCGCGGGAATCAAAACGACGGTGATCCAGGCGCCTTCAGTAAATTTCGCAATTAAGACCACACTTAACGTAATTGCGGTAGCAACTGCGCCCAGTCCATTGAGCAGCATGTTCCTGTGAGCGCCCGCGCCGCCCACCCTTTTCCAATGCGCAACCATGCCGGCCTGGGACAGAGTGAAAGCCATGAATGCGCCTACGGCATAGAGTGGGATCAAACGATCGGTTACTCCGCCAAAAATAATCAAGAGAAGAGCCGTGAGGATCGCGAGAGCGTAGACGCCCTCTGCGAAGACCAGACGCCGTCCTCGCAGCGTAAGCGCATGCGGCAGGAAACCGTTGAGAGCGATTGCTCGAGAAAGCCGTGGAAAGTCAGCGAAGGCGGTGTTGGCTGACAAAGATAGCACCACCAGGATCGAGATAATACTGGTCCAGTAAAAAGCGCCTTTTCCCGAAACCGCGGCAAGCAATTGCGAGAGCACACTCTGATAGCCTGCTGCACCAGGCACGGTGGCGGCAATGTCATAGGTTCGTACCAGAAATGCGATCCCTAAAAGCATTGCCATGAGGACCGCGATAATGATCGTCAAGGTCAAGCGTGCATATTTGTAGGTAGGCTCCTTGAAAGCCATGACTCCATTGCTCACCGCTTCGACTCCGGTCATGGCCGTACAACCGGAAGCAAAGGCGCGCAGCAGAAGCCATGCGCCAACTCCCGCCGTAGCCTGCATCAGTCTCGGCGACGCCACTACCGGAACCGGATGTCCATTGGAGGCGATCGCCTTGATCACGCCCACGGCGATCATTCCCAGCATACAAACGATGAACAAGTAAGTGGGAATCAGAAATATGCCGCCCGTCTCCCGCGCTCCGCGCAGATTGATCAGGGTAAGAACCACCAGGATTGCGAGGCATATGAGCAACGTATGCCGTTGTAACGACGGAATCGCCGAGACCAGTGCGCCCACGCCGGCGGAGATTCCGACCGCTGCGGTCAGAACATAATCGACCATCAGTGAGGCTGCCGCAAGCAAACCAGGCCCCACCCCCAGATTTTCGCTGGCGACGGTATACGAGCCACCTCCCTGCGGGTAGGCTTCAATCGTCTGGCGATAGGAGAGGTAGACAATCGCCAATAGAACGATGATGCTGATGCTGATTGGCCAAATGTACTCTACTCCGGCCATTCCCAAAGGAATAAGAAGAGTCAAAGCAGCTTCTGGACCATATGCCGCGGAACTCAGCGCATCCAGCCCAAAGACTGGGATGCCCTTCGCGGGTCCGATTCTTTCAGCCTTTTCATCTTCGGTTGCCAGAGGACGCCCGAGCACCAGGTCGGCTAAGTTCATGGCCTTTATTCTAGTGCACGACTTCTGTCGTCCGACTACGGTTCACGAGAACTTCTTCGGCAGGGTCCGCCTGGGTGCATACAAATCTTGCTCAGGCATGGAGGAGGGTCTACTCGTACCGCAGCGCCACCATGGGATCGACTCTGGCTGCCCTGCGCGCCGGAATGTAACAGCCCGCCAGCGCGACCAGAGCCAACAGTAGCGAAACCCCCACAAAAGTGGCCGGATCCGTTGCGGTTACCCCAAAAAGAAAATTCGCGATCAGCCGCGTGAGAGCAAGAGCCGCGACCAAGCCCAACCCGATGCCGGCGAGTGCGAGCAGGGCGCCTTTTCCAACCATGAGGCTGGTCATGCTGTGCGGCCCCGCTCCCAGCGCCATGCGAATCCCGATCTCGTGGGTGCGCTGGGTTACGGAATACGCGATCACGCCATAGATCCCAACGGCGGCAAGGACTAGCGCCAGCCCCGCAAACGCGGCCAACAAAACGGAGTTGAGTCTGGGTTCAGACAGCGACTTCGAGATCAGATTCTCCATCGAGGACACACCAAACACCGGAATCTCCGGATCAACCGACTGCACCTGAGCCCGCGCCGCATTCACTACCGACAGCGGGGCGCCATCCGTGCGGATGGCAATCGCCATGAAGCTCAGCAAAAACGTCGGCCCCTGGGCGTAGGGCATGTAAATCGTGAGCGGCGCATCGTTCGCCAAACCTTCCTGCTTCACATCTCCCACCACGCCTATGACGGAACACCAGCCGGTTTCACGAAATCCGGGATTGATCTTCTGCCCGACCGCAGATTGTCCCGGCCAGAAACGGCGTACGAAACTTTGGCTCACAATCACCACGGGTTGGGACGCACCGGTGTCGCTCGCGTCGAACGCGCGCCCTTCTTTCAACGGAATGCCCAGAGCCCGAAAGTAATCCGGGCTGACCACCAGTTTGCTCGCCGTGATTCCCCGAAGCGGTTCCGTTTGTCCCTGTAACGTGAAATCGCCCCGTATACCTCCCTCACCGAACGGCAGGCCGTACCCCACCGAGCCCGCGGCATGCACTCCCGGAAGCGCACTGATCCGGTCGAGCACGGCACCGTGGAAAGCCCTCATCTGAACGTCTGTGCGGTAACGGATCTCCGGCAACTCGAGGTTCAAAATGGTGACATTCCGTGCTGCAAGACCGGGATCGACAGTGAGCAGGCGGGCGAAGCTCTTGAGCAGGAGCCCTGCGCCCACCAGCAAGACCAGCGTGACAGCGAATTCGCCCACGATCAGAATGTTGCGCACCTGCTGTGATCGGACTCCGCTAACGCTCTTGGTTCCGGATACTTTCAGGGAGGATTGCGCATCGGCCTTCGAGATTTGCAATGCCGGCGCCAGCCCAAAAAGAATTCCTGTAGCAATAGAAACAAGGAGGGAAAAAGCCAGCACCCAGGCGTCCACATCCATTGCCACGATGCGGTGGACGGCGCCGGGCTGGGCCATGCCTTGCTCGACCAGCGAGGCCATTCGGTTCCGCGTTGCCAGCGCCAGCAGCAATCCCAGGATGCCTCCGACACCCGCCAACAGCACGCTTTCGGTGAGCATTTGGCGGACGATTCGTAGGCTGCTGGCCCCAAGCACCCTGCGCATCACAATTTCTTTCTGGCGCGCTGTCGCCCGGCTTAGGAGAAGATTGGCAACGTTGGCACAGGCGATGAGCAGGACGAGCCCGACGGCCGCCAGCAAAACGGTGAGAGCGGGCCGGATATCCGCGACCGCTTTATCGTTCAGGAAGGCCAAGCTCAGCTGAATTGACGAGTCTGGATTTAAGCGGTGCGCGATGAGCGTGATGTCCTGCCCGGCACGCTCGATCGTTACCTCTCGCTTGAGGCGCGCGATGATTTGATCCGTTGCGTTGGACCGGTCGCTGGTGAGCACCATCGGAGTCCAAAAATCCGCCTCATTGGGAAACTGCAGGCGTGCGGGCATCACGCCCCGCACGGTAAAGCTCTTTCCATCCAGAGTGATCGACTTTCCCACAATGTCTGGGTCGGAGCCAAATCTGCGCGCCCACAAGCCGTGACTGAGCAGCACAACATTCTCGCGGCCCGGAAGTTGTTCCTCCGCCGAAAATACCCGCCCTAGTTCAGGCGGCACGCCCAACAAGGGGAACAGGCTTGCAGTGGCCGTGGAGCCGGTCAGTCGTTCAGGAATGCCGCGCCCGGTCAGATTCGAAGTCTGGCCTCGGAAGGCGGCGATTTGGTCAAAGACTTGATTCTGCTGCTGCCATTGGACGTAGTCAGGATCAGTGAGTGATCCCGGCCCCGAGAATCCCCACCGTGGGATCGTGGACCACAGGATCACGATCCGGCCAGGGTCTTTGTAAGGGAGCGGTCGCAGCAGAGTGGCATTGAAGATGGAAAAGATCGCGGTGTTGGCGCCAATTCCCAGCGCGAGCGTCAACACCGCGACGGCAGTAAAGCCCGGACTGCGCCGGAGTTGGCGCAGCGCGTAACGCACGTCTTGGAGCACGCCAGACATACTGTGGGGTCTTTCGGTGGGGTCTTTCTCTACCCCTATGGCAGAGCCATAAGGGGATCGACTTCGCGGCACGGTGCGCTGGGACGCAACCTGCAATGACAGCTGCGCGGCCCCAGACACTCGAGCGCGAGAAAGGTGCCCAGCTGAATCTGTAGGAGCAAGACTCGGACCAAATCTACGGAAAGAAGTAACTTATTGACTGTAAAAGGAAAAACGAAACCATGCTGCGGAAACGAAGCGAATCATTCTGTCCGCCCACGAACTTCACTGTCCAGAAGTGAACGGCAACAATTAATCTCCCGGGATTTATGGAGATCTAATAATGGGTTGATGGGGGCCACTTTGGCTTCGTGCTGGAGTTTTCGAAAGACTTGATCCGTGCCGCCAGGTGTTTCGACTCTTGGATTAATTTCTCAGCTTCAGCGATCAAGCGAACAGTATTCCCGTTCAGTTCCCCGATCTTGCCTCGCAACAAGGCGGACTCTTCTTCACGTTGCGACCTGGGTATAACCTGGGTGCTGTTGAGCAGCATGGAGTGCCCCTCCGATGTAAATTGTCAGATTGCACAAGAGACCGACGACCAAGGTCTCTAAGACTGATGGGCCTCAAACTTGGCAGATCGACCCAGGCTTGTTGGGGACGAAATCCTCTTGAGTGACGCTTGGTGGAGTCGCATACGGCCGTCATCATCCCATTTGACGACCGCATCATCTTCGTTCGCTCGCTCAACTGTGCCCAATTGCCCAGTCGGCTTTCCGAAGTTGCCCAAACCCTCGACGCGATCTCCTGGAGTCAGTTCCTGGTCGGTGGCAGAGGGCTCGCAGAGCGGTGGCCTCTTGGCACGGTCTGAGTCAGGGGTCGCCCCGGGGCGCGACAGTGGCGGTTGGGGAGCTTTACGCAGTTTGCGTATCGGATTATTGATCGTGAGGGTCATATTCCGTTGTCTCTTTCCAAGAGACCAGAACAGCGCCCTTCGCTGCGACTGTCATCTCCTCGATAGATAAAGCATAGGCTTGGAAAGAATGGTTCGGCTGGTCCAAACTGCTCAGTTTGGACCATGATCCGCGATTCCTGGCACCGAACAACGTATACTCGCGAATACCCCGATCTCGCCTGAAGAGATACGAAAATGCCAGACGAAGAGTGGATCAAGACACTTGAAGACGGCAGAAGAGTGAAATTCACCAACCAAGAACTGGACGACTGGGTGTTTGTCACCGCTCAGGTGGAAGGCAACAAAGTCGTCTATTCGATCGTGTTGACCGAAGCGACAAAACCACTTCGTCGTGAAGAAGTTGAAGGTCATTTCGAGGGCGAGCTTTCAAAGAAGTCGCTGAAACCTAACTGAGGCGCCCTGCCTTCCGCCGCTGTTGCGGGCCACTCAGCGGGCAGCTAAATTATCCTCCCAGATGATGCTATGGGGACCGCGTGATACACAGCACCCGCCATACATCTTGCACGCGGCTGGGTGAGTCGGGCTGTGACGCATTCACCATCGTGCGCCTCGCAGGGCACAGCAGCATCGTGATCAGTCAAAGATATGTTCACCCGACCGGATAGAAAATGCGATCACGAAGATGGGACAGGTTAACGGGAAGGCCGGCACAGACAGGGAAGAAGAGAAAAAATAGAACTTGGTGCCGGGAACAGGACTCGAACCTGCATGCCTTGCGGCGCTAGCTCCTAAGGCTAGTGTGTCTGCCAATTCCACCATCCCGGCATTCGGGTAGTTTACTACACGCAATTTGTGATCGGTATACGTGATCCATCGGCGCGGAGCCGCTCGGTCGGTAGTGGGTCAAGACCGTAGTGGGTCAATTTGACGTGAATGACTGAACTTGCCGAAAAGCTGACTTTTCAGGCAGTACAACTGACCGATCAGTCTCCTGTTCGTTTTGAGAGAGAGCTTACTAGGTCACTAAGGAGGATTGTGTGCTGTGCGAGTGTTCAAAGCTGACGAGCCGAGGCTGTTGGTGGGCGTGCTGGATGGCGGTGTGCTGGAGCGGCGCGTGATGCGGCTGCTGGTTGCTCGTGTGCCGTAGGGGAGGCGGTGGCGGGTGGTGAGTGCGGTGGGGTGTGTGGCGGTGATGGGGTTGGTGTGTGCGGGTGCGGGGGTGGGAGTGGGACCTGTGCTTGGGCAAGCAGTAAAGAAAATAGCATTTGATGTGATTTCGATTAAGCCGACTGGCGATGCTGAACAAGCAGTACTGGGCGCCACGCATGATGTTGAGCCACCGGCACAGAGGAGGTAATCAAGGTTGCCGCAGGATGAGATCGCGCGCTTGACAAGCATCCTAATTAAAGACACAATGTAGTACATATCATGCTTGGTGAATTTGAATACGTTCTGATGACCGCAGCGGCTGGCCTGGGCGAGAGCGCCTATGGTGCGGCCATTCGTGAAGAGATTGAGAAGGTGGCAGGCCGAAGCTGCTCGATTGGGGCTTTGTATACGACGATTGAGCGGCTGGAGAAGAAGGGCCTCCTCAAGACGTGGATGGGCGAGGCTACGGCCCAACGCGGCGGCAGAGCAAAACGCATGGTGCGCGTGACGCCGAAGGGCATGCATGCGGCGAAGGAGTTTTACGAAGCGATGATGCGCGTAAGCCGTAACGCTTCATGGGCTACGGGCAAGCCGGAGCGTGCGTCATGAGTTCACTGGCAGAGATGGCGACGACCTTCCTTGCGCCGAGGGATCGGGATGCGGTGCTGGGCGATCTGGCGGAGACGGGTGCCAGTGGATGGAGCGCCCTTCGCTCTGTGATGGGACTTGTGGTGCGGCAGCAGATGGAGTTTTGGCGCGCGTGGCAGCCGTGGGTTGCGAGCAGCGCGGCCTTCGCGGGGAGTTTGCTCTTACTGGGCGTGTCCTTCGGGCTATCGGTGGACTCGCGTCATCTTCTGCGCGGCGAGCGTGGGTATGGCAGCGTGCTCTGTGAAGCTCTGCTGATGCTGTCGTGGGCGTGGACGAGTGGATTTGCGGTGGGGTCACTCTCTGGGAAGACGCCATGGGTGAGCGGCATGCTGTGCGCGATCCCGTGCCTCTCCTGTGTGCTTCGGTTTCAGGACACCTCTCTCTCGCGTCTGTGCGTGCTCTTGTTTCTGCTACCAGGTGTGGTCGGTGCCGTGCAGGGAGTACGTCGTGCTCGTTTGTCCCATAGGACAGCGCTGACGTTGGCAATAGCCATGACTGCGCTGATGTTGGTTTGGGGCGGCATGTACATGCGGAACTGGTTCTTGTTCCTGCCCGCATGGTGGCTTGTGGCTCACGCAGAACGATCGGAACTCTCCAACGAAAAGCTGGGGGCATGAAGACGCGAAATAAACAATTTGTAACGATTCTCTGCGCATTCTTTTTGAGTGCGGTTTCCGCAGTCGCTCAAAACGATGGGAGCAAGAGCCAGATTGTGGAGCGAGTGATTCATTCGAAGAACTTTGAGGGGAACAAGATTGGCGTAAGCGCCGACCGCAAGCTGGTGGTGTATCTGCCTGCTGGGTATGACGGAGTGTCGAAGCGCTATCCGGTTCTCTACTTTTTCCCGAGCCCAATGGATGGATATCGGACGCTTTTCGATAAGAGCGGCGCACAGGCTCTGTTCGACCGCGCAATCGCGCGAGGTACAGTTCGCAGTTTCATCCTTGTCTCTGGGGATATGACGACTCCACTGGGAGCTTCGTGGTTTGTGAACTCTCCTGTAACCGGAAACTGGGAAGATTTTGTGGTGCAGGAGCTTGTTCCCTACGTCGATGCCAGCTTCCGCACCATACCGACGCGGGATGCGCGCGGACTTGTGGGACACCATATGGGAGCTTATGGCGCCATCCGCATCGGCATGAAGCATGTGGATGTCTTTGGTTCGATCTACGGCATGAATCCCGTTGGTACAGGATCAGGCGTGCAGATTATGGATTCAAGGCCTAATTGGGATTTGCTCGCGCATGCGGCTTCTCTGGATGAGGTGAAGAAGGATGGATTCTCTGCGATCTTCACGTCGATCTTTCAGGCCCACTTGCCGAACCCGGAGAAGCCACCTCTCTATGTTGATCTGCCTGCGCATCTGGAGGGCGGAAAGTTGGTGATCGACTCGAAGCTCACCGCGCGATTAAGAGATAGCTTCTTTCTGGAGTCGATGATCCCGCAGTATGCGGACAATCTGAAGAGGCTGCGTGGTTTCAAGTTTGACTGGTCGCGCAACGATGCGATCTGGGACCACGTGTACTCGAACCATGCGCTCACGCACAAGCTGAATGAGTTTGGCATTGTGCACGAAGCCGAGGAGTACAACGGGCTTTGGGACGCGGATCCCTACTGGGGCGCAGAGGGTCGCGTAATTGCTGATGTGTTGCCGTTCTTCCAGCAGTATTTGGAATTCTAGTCGGGATGCTATGCGCTGATTGTCGTTTAGCGTGGGCAAAAAATGAAGAAAGCAAAGCCTGCCGAGATCATTCCTGCTCATGGTAAGCCGCTTCCTAGCGGTGGCATAGCAGCGCCAAGCAGTAATCCCAATCAGGTGCAGGAGTGGACTTTCTACGGCGCTTCGATGGAAGGCTTGAGAGCATTTTTGGCATTGCCGGTGCAAAAACCCGATCCCAGTAATTACGCGGTTTTAAGGGGTTTGCGGAGGGAATTGCTTATGGGGCTAGCTATTGCTCTTGCCATAGTTTCCGGCACCGGAGCACGTATTTTTGAAGTGCACTCACCGATGCGTGCCCGGCCAAGGTCTGTATTGTAAACGCATCCGCTCCTGCCGCGCCAAGATCCGTGAGGGCAGTATGCCGAGTATGAAGGACAGCATCCGAAGGTAACTTCATCTGATCGCGTCTTTCACTGAATTGGCTTGAGATCGTGTGCCGGGAAACTGGTTCGGTGTACCAAAGTTCTTTTCCAACTCCAACTCCGGAGGATAGTTTCGCACTTACGATGCCGACGCGGCCTGTACTAGACTCTTCCCTTGGAGTTTTTCGAAATAAGCGAGTGACATGCTTATCCCGGTGTCGAGTGTAATGCCCGGAAAGAACCCAAGGCGGCGTTGAAGCGCGGTATCGCCGCCCCGGGCGAATACCCCCTCAGGCTTCTCGGACATTCCTGTGACCTCAGGAGAGTAACCGATCAACTGAGCTGCCCGCATGGCGAAGGCAATGAAAGTGGTAAGCACGCCGGTGGAAAGGTTCACCGCCGCACCATTGTGGATCTGATCTTTCGTCGTCAATACTCCGTTCACACAGTCTTCAATGTGGATAAAGTCGCGCATCTGTTGTCCGGTGCCCCAGACTTGCAACTGCGTCGCTCCCCGGTTTCCGAGAGCCCGTTTGCAGATCGACGGGAAAGGATAAGTTCGGTCCTGGTCTTCGCCGTAACCGGAAAACGGACGGTAACACACCGATTCCAGACCGTGTTTCTGGTAAGCCAAGCGGGTTAGGTATTCCACTGTAAGTTTCGCCCAACCGTACGTCATGTCAGGCATTCCAAGGTCGTCGGTGAAATCAATCATTGACTCCTTGAGCAGAAGGTAGCCTTGGCGACGCTGGTACTTGATCGGATAGGCCGCGCTCGACGAGAAGATGATCGACTTCCCGGGCCTGGCGGCCTCGGCCCACCGCCAGTAATGGGCGTCGATCGAAAGATCGTCGGCCACTAGCAACGGTTGCTGCTCGATCATCAGTCGGCCGCCAACCATCGCCGCCAAGTGGTACACCTCATCGAAATGCTCTGCCGGATTTTCCCGAAAATAATCCCTGCAGTCTTGTTTGGAATAGTGGAACGTGCGGAAATCTCGCGGTTCGAACAGCGGCCAGCCTCCTGACGGATCAATGCCGCCTGTCCCGGCCGCTACGGGGTCAACACAGACCACTTCGTCGCCGGCCGTCAGAAATCGCCGCACAAAGCGGCGCCCGACAAACCCAGCACCACCGGTAATCAAGATGCGTTTCATTAGAAATGTTTCCGGTAGAGTTCGAAGGCTCGTACGGATTGTTGCGGCAGGAACCCAAACAGTGCGTCGGGATTGGCGGGCAATGCCTGCACGATGGCCAAATTATGTTCGTAACCCAGATATTCTTGCCTCATGTCGCCGACAAGGTCGTGGAGGTTGCGCTGCTGATAGACCGAAGGTTTACCGTAGACCACGCGGGCACCTTTGGCTTGGAGGTAGTAGGACGCCCAAATGTCGTCCATTCGGCCGATCCTGGGAAAGAGAAAGTAATCTTTCAAAAAACTGCTAGACACGAACGTGTTCTGCGAATTGAACGGCGCAAGAGCGCCGCCAGCCATCGGAAAAAAGTGTTCTTGGAAGTGACATTCCGGGGCGTGCTCCAAGCGACAAAACGCATCGATATCCGGATCGCCATTCCAGAAGTCGGCTTGAACGTCAGGCGTCATTCGCTGTGACTCGAGGCGCGAATAATCACGCTTCGGCAACAGTCCGAGAGGAAAACCCCGGTGCCAGAGATGAGCATGGTTGGTGGCGCCCACAGGATCAAACGCTGGCTGGTCGGTACGGTAATAATGAACGTCGATTTCCCGGCCAATCATCAGGTTTTGGCCCCAGCCGTCGTACGGAATATTGTCGTCATCGACCACAGCAACCACGTCGGCCCTCATATCGTGAGCCCACAACAGCCCGAAATTGCGCCGCTGGATGCAATTCCAGCCAACTGCGTCGGACAATGCGCGGTCGTAAGCTTCCTGCTCCTCCGGACTGACGTAAATTGCGCCGGGGATCTGCCAGCCAGAGGGCGTTTTCTTGTCGCCGATCGCAACCAAGGTCCAGCCTTCGATCGCGGCAAACTTCCGCAATGCTTCGGTCGGTGGATTGATTGTGGTTGTGACAATGACTTTCTTCATTGGATCCTCTTGAGTAGCTTGCGGCGCGATCGAAACCGAGTCTTCAAACCGGTGCGAAAATAAAGAAAATTAATCAGGAAAGTGCTGTGTGTCACGCCCTCCTGGCGGTTCCGCCAAAACGATGGAACCTCGATTACTTCAACGCCAAGTCGCAGGGGTTTAACAATCGTCTCGAACAGAAATGGATGTTTCAGCTCTTCCCAGCGAACCGAACGGACCAGGTCCGTCGGAAGGATTCGATAGGCGAAGGTCAAGTCCGTGAGCTGGACCCCATACAGAAGTGCGAAAAATCCTTGGAAGATTCTGTTCAGCACCAGTTTCAACAAACCGTAGCCATCGAAACGGAGACCGCCTTTCCAGCGCGTCGCGGTAACGATCGCCGCCCGATGCCGCTTGGCTTCGGCCACCATGAACGGAATCGTGGCTGGATCCGTTTCGAGATCGGCACCCATCATGACCACGTGTGAACCTTTGGCCACGTCAAAGGCGTCACGCACCGCACCACCAAGAAAAGGCAAACGCTGTTCCAATATCCGCACCCGGTCGGGCACTATGGCAGAGAGTTCCTCAGCGACGGCACGGCATTCGTGAGTGGTACGTTTGCAGAGGACAATCAGGTACTCCAAAACGTCCGCACGATTGGTCTTTTCAATCTGCTCGACCGTCTCTCGCAGGGACCAGGTTTCGTCCATCGAGGGAAGAATGACGGTCAAACTAACGGGTAATTCTTCAACCAACTCCCGTGGATCCATCAACGCGATGCTGGTTAACGTGCCCATAGTCAGTTGGGAATAGTCAGGGACGACAGGGATCACATCTTCACGAACATGCACTGGCTACCGACAAGATCGAAATAAGGCTCTGGCTTGTCGGCAAAAAATTGCTCGAAGGCCAGGTTGACCCCATTGGAGGTGTCGTAATCGTGGCTGACTAAAATCCCTCCCTTACTTAAGCGGGGATAGAACCACTCCAGTCCGGCCATCGTGCTTTCATAGAGGTCAGCATCCAAATGGACAAAAGCAAATCGAGTATGGGAGATATCTTTCGCGGTTTCAGGAAACAAACCCTTGTAGAAGCGCAATTTGCCTGGCTCCAAGTACCCTTGGACCTCTTCTAATGTGTGACGGTACTGCCGTTTCTTGAATCGCGAACTGTCTTTCTCAGACGGGTCAGGAAGCCCGTCGAAAGTGTCGAAGAGATGAAGAACACGTTCGGGCGCGCGCGCCGCGATCATTTTGGCCGAGGCTCCTCTCGCAACCCCCAATTCGGCCATATCCCCCGGCACATTCTTCACGGCGTCGACCAGACTCATCACCTGGCACGCCTCGCAGGGCAGCAGGAGCATGTCTCGCTCGGAGCGTATTTTCAGGAGCACCTTGATTCGTTCGCGACGTCTTTCGGAGTCCCGGTATTTGGACAGCATCATGCCCATGCGGGCAAACACTACCGGGACTTCGCGTAGGGCGCGCCAATCGGTAACGGCCATAACACTTCGCTCTCTCATGAATTACACCACGGAGCGCGCATTCGATGTTAGTTACTGAGGTCATGGCGACCCCTCAATGCACACAGAATTGTCGCGACTCCGCCAATGCTAGATGAGATTGATAGAAATCGAAGGCCTACAGCAATCTCACTCGTCGTGAAAGCAAGCAACCGCCAGAAGGGGGCAGACGGAGGCAAGACTCAGGGCCAACAAGTTAAGGCGCAGTCGAAGGGTGCCTCCAAGTGCGCCATTTGAGGCAAGCAGTAGAGGAAGACACAGCCCGCGGCCGCTACGCAAATGACGCTCAGACGCACCCCAAAAATACGGTGGGGCAGTCGATGGAGCGCTACAGGAATTGCCACACCCAAAAACATGGCAGCCGGAAAGTAATAGTAGTAATACAAATATTTTTGCGGAGTGATCGCCCACTGCAACAAATTCCCACCATAGAGCGCGACAACGAATGCTTCCGGCAGAAAATTGAACATACGCCGAATACAGAATCCGAGAGCCAGCAACCCGCCCCACATGATCACCCAATTGCCAACTAGGTATGACAGCGCGCGCTGCGGGCCCACTTGAAAAATCCAGGAATACCATTTCGATGCGATACCGGGATTGCCTAGATCGGCACGATGCAGCCGCCAGATAGACACGTTCATTGTCACCAGTTCGCGTAGGCTAAAGGAGCGGTGAAGACTGTGGCATAACGGCCAATACGTAGCGCTATAGGCGACGACCGGAACCACCAACAGACCGAGCAAGGAGGGAACAATCCCGGCCTGCCTGAGATTTCTCCCGTGGCGCAAGATTGCTTCGTTCTTAGATCGCTTTGCCCCCCACAGCAACCCAGTTGCGATAAGGATCACAACCCCAAGCGTGTCCACCCCGTTCCACTTGCAGGCACAGGCGAAGCCAAACATCGCACCAGATGCAGCAAGCAGCATTTGACGTTGTGTCACACTGAGCTCGTCCATTTCTAGCAACATCGTGAATGCGACCAGGCCCCAGATCAGGAATCCGACCAGAAAAATGTCCATCATCGCCACGCGCGACATGACATATAGGAAATTATTGAGCAGCGCAAGGATTGCCGCGGTGGAGGCTAAGGCATAGTCGTGGACCAGCAGGTACACCCAGACGAATACGCCCGCTATCGTGAGCGCTCCGAAGAATGAGCCCATCACGCGCCAACCCAGAGCATTATCCCCGAATGTCTTTATTCCAGCTGCAATCAGGAGTTTTCCGAGCGGCGGAACTTCTGCATTCGTAGCACCCCCCGCCAGGAACGCCTTCGCCGAATCTACGTAAATCACCTCATCGTAGAAAACCGACTGAGGTTTGTTGATACCCCACAGAAAAATCGTTAAAGCCGCAACTGCGAGCGCGAGCGCCGTGAGCCACGTTCTCCTCGACTCTCGTTCGCGCTCATTCCGCGTGTGCTGCGCGAAACTGTCTTCTGTCACACGTCTCCTTAAACCGGGTCGAGGTCGCAACCCACGCCAGGTGATGTAAGTTTAAGGACTCGCGATACGAAAATCAGGTTACCTGGGTAACGAGAGAGACTCCGGCTTACGCGTGCTGGGGCGGTCAATTGCAATTCCGTCTAGACGCCGCTACTTGTGAGATGTATTGGCTCAGTGCTGACTTGATTCAAATGAGTGGTTGCCGGGAGAATCATGGCCTGATTACTCCCGCCGCTCATGTTCCGAGGTCAGGCAGAACTTTCGGCGACGTGCGGCAAGTGGCGCGGTGGAAGACTTCCCGTCTGTCCAGCCCTCGCCCATGGGATTTGGCTGTAGCGAATATTGCAGCGACTGCCCGTTTAGATCCATTGATGTCGGTTTGGGAAGTACTGGCCGCAGAGGCGCTGTTTCACAGAGGATGCTGGCAGGCACGAAATCCCGCAAATGTCGAGCACGCGATCCTAAGTCTGGTGCGTCTGCCACTTTCGCAATCTTGGAATTATAGTTTACTTCGTTTGCCAGCACTGGGGAAGAACCGTGTCAGCCTCAGTGTGTGAGTCCGGCGATCTGCACGTGATAGGGGTCTAGTAATTCGCCGGTGGCATGATCGACGCCAGCAACCGCGAGCTGATAATTCACTTCGGCTTGCAGCAAGCCCAGCTGAGCGCTGGCCAGCTCGGTCTGCGCTTCCAGCACAAAGAAAATTGTTTCTGAACCCAGGTCATACTTGCGCTGTTCGGCGGCCATGGTCTTCTTGGCCAAGTCCAATGCGTCCTTGCCGGCGGCGATGCTGAGTTTTGCCTGCTCCAGTTGGTGTACGGCATTGCTGACGTCGAGCGTGACCTGCTCGCGGATTTGTCGTTCGGTGTATAAATCGCTGCGCCGCGAGACCAGCGCACTCCCCATTTCCGCCTTCGCCATCCGGTTCTTCAGAGGCAGGCTTAGAGATAGCTGCGCGTAATAAGTTGGGTAGGTGAAGCCGAAAAGTTGATTCACCGAAGAGCTCGTAGTCTTTTGACCCAGCCCGTTGAACTGCGTGCCCCCCAGGCCGTTACTGCCGTAATAGCCGGTGAAGTCGAGTTCGGGCAACAAATGATTGTGGGCTAAACGAATGCGAGTTTGATCGTTGGCCAGAGCGGCATGGGCGGCATCGAACTCCGGCCGCTTGGTCAGGGCCAGTTGCAACGCGGCGGATGCGTCGAGGGTGCGCAGTTCACCCTCGGGCTCCGGTTTTTCCGTAAGTTCGAGATCGAGAGCCTCAAAATACGGGTCCTGGTCCGCGCCCACGGTCATGCGGAGTGCGTCCTCGGTTTGTTTGAGTGCGTATTCGCTCTGGATCACCTGCACGCGACGCGAGGCGACTTGCGATTCTGACCGGTAGATGTCGAGCGGTGGTAACGCGCCCAGTTCCAGTGCGCGTTTATCGCGTTTGTACGTCGCCTCCGCCGCCTCCATGGAACTGCGGGCAACCTCAAGATTACCGCGCGCTTCAATTACGGACCAGTACTGTCCCACCGCTTGTAAGACGTTGTTATTCACCTCGGCAACAAAATTGGCCTGCGACTGCTGCAGATTGCGCCGCGCGATCATCAACGGTGCCCGGTTGGCGAATAGGCCGCCATTCTTTAGGAGAGGCTGAACCACCTGGAACGTCAGAAGAGAGCTGATATACGGATTGAAGAGATAGAACGAGTTGTTGGTGTAATTATTGTTGGTGCCCAGCGCCGCCTGTATGTTGGTGCCCGTCTCAAAGGTTTGCGAGTAATTGAACTGGGCGTTTTGCGTGGTAGAGATGAAGGTAGTTGCCGTTCCGGTTCCCTGCAGTTGGCTGAACGGTGCGGAACTCGAACTATTCACGTTGTAATAAGCCGTCAGCAACGGATCGAACGGAGCGTGCGCGCCCAGCAGCGCGAATTTCGACGATTCAATCTGAGTTTCCTGAACCCTTACAAGGCTGTTGTTTTCAAGCGTAAGGACAACCGCATCGCGCAAGCTGAGCGTGAGCTTTCCATCGATTACGTAATTCCGCAAATGCTCCGGGACACCCAGTTTGTCCGCGCGAACCTGCGGCGTTAGCAGTTGGCCATATGCCTCGCCCTTTTGCGCCCAGCATTGCGGCGTAAATCTCGAGCAGAACAGCATGAAAAGACAAGCGGAGAGCCCCAGGCGAGAATATTTCATTCTTCAATTCCTCCAAGATTGGGTTGGCTCGTGCCGTGAAGATGACTCGCGCGCCGACTACTCCCAACGAATTGCTTCGACCGGATCCAGGCGTGCTGCTTTGACGGCAGGGTAGATTCCGAAAACCAGACCCACCGTAATCGACACCAGAAACGCGAGGAGGATGGAACTCAGGGTTACAATCGTTGACCATCCAGCGAGCCAGGCGATCAAGCGCGACATCACGAAGCCGAACATGATGCCGAAGCTTCCGCCGACAAAGGAAATCAGCATGGCCTCGATGACGAATTGGCGAATGATGTCGGACTGTCGTGCGCCCACCGCGCGGCGCACGCCAATTTCCCGCGTGCGCTCCAGAATGCTGGCCAGCATGATGTTCATGATTCCGATTCCGCCCACCAGCAGGGATATGGACGCAATCGCGACCATCACAGCGTTGAATAGGCGCTCCGTGCGCTTCTGTTCGGCCAGCAGTTCGGCTGGCACAATCACGCTGAAATCTCCGGCGGAATGATGCGATGAATCCAGAATCGCACGCACCACCTGCGCCACCGACGCCATATCGGCGGTGTCGCGAATGTTTAAATAGATTCCATCAATCTCATCGCGGACATCGCTGTAATTGTCCTCCAGCCGCAGAATCGCCGAATTCAGGGGAACGTACATAATGTTGTTGAGATCCTGGGTCGGGACACCAGCCACTTCGGTTTGCGAGCTGAGTTGCGGCGAAGCAACTCCGATCACGCGGAACCAGGTTTCATTCGCCTTCACGTACTGGCCGACCGGATCCGCGGAACCGAACAGACTGGAGCGGGCCGCCGCGCCCAGTACGGTCACAGGAGCCCCCCGGGTTTCTTCATCCTCGCTGAAAAATCGTCCTTCAAGAACATGTAACCCGGCGATTTTGAGGTAGATCGGATTGACTCCGTACACCGTTGGCGGATCCTGCTGCGACTTCGGAATCGTCTTGGAGGGAGTCATCCGCTTCCTTGGTGTGGCGGCGACAATGTCACTCACGTCATCGCGCATCACGCGATAATCCTGGAACGTCAGCCCGGGAGAAATCTTGCGAATCTTCTGATGCGCCTG
>Ga0209420_1000097_pt1 | contig 55606 bp, 47 predicted proteins | sample BlaSpr_A8_OM1_O1_FD_187972 | JGI IMG/M metagenome (GOLD analysis project Ga0209420, IMG submission 187972) | Forest soil microbial communities from Thunder Bay, Ontario, Canada - Black Spruce, Ontario site 2_A8_OM1_O1 (SPAdes) (version 2) | ecosystem: Environmental > Terrestrial > Soil > Boreal... | reverse complement strand
AATCGCAAACGTCGCAAGCCATATCCGCCGCGGTCTTCCACGCGAGCTTCCAGCTCGCCGTCGCCGAAAATTATGCGTTCCCCCACGGGAATCTTACGCCCCGGGCGAACCAGAGTCTCCCAAAGACCCGCCTCGATTTGCCGCACCAGCAAAACTTCAATAGAAGACTTCAAGTATTCGTCGCGCGCAGGATTGTTTTCACCCGGCTTCTGCGAACGAACGCCTTCCCGACGCCCAAACAGCCGCGCCGGCAGTACACGCGTATTGTTCAGCACCATGAGTTCATCGCCGCGCAGCAGATCAGGAAAGTCGAGAAAATGATGGTCTTCGGTGGCGCCGGACTTTCGATCGATCAACAGCATGCGCGCAGCATCGCGCCGCTCCGGTGGATGCTGCGCGATCAACTCCGGCGGCAGGTCAAAATCAAATTCACTTAAGTCCATCGGTTTGGTCCGCGATCCATACGCGCTGGTTCTAAGTATGCTGTACCATCTTAGCGAATCAACACGCACATTCAGTGCCCTAGGCAGGAATCGTGGCTGAAGATTCTGTGGTCATCACTTCGCGAGGTGTCGAGCGGCTGCGCGCGGGCCATCCCTGGGTCTATCGCAGCGACGTTCGCAGCGCGTCGGCAGAAGCCGGCGCCGTCGTTCGCCTCACCGACCAGCGCGAGCGCTACCACGGCCGCGCGTTTTACAGCGACAAATCGCAAATCGCGGTGCGCCTGCTCACGCGCGAAGACGTTCCCGTCAACCGCGCTTTTTTCGCCGAACGCATCCGCCAGGCGGCAGCCTATCGCAAAACGGTGGTCGAAAATACCGACGCGTACCGTCTGATTTATGGCGAAGCCGACCTGCTGCCGTCGGTCGTCGTAGATGCCTACGGAGATTATCTCGTTATCCAAACGCTCAGCCAATCCAGTGAACGCTATAAAGGCCTTCTGCAGGAAATCCTGGTCGAGCAGTTCTCTCCCCAAGGCATCCTCGAGCGTAACGATCCCAAAGTGCGTTTGCTCGAAGGCCTGGAACAGAAAATCAGCGTCCTGCATGGTGAAGTCCCGGAAGAAATTGTGGCCCAGGAAAATGGGGTCGCTTTTTACTACGATCTCCGAAACGGACAGAAGACTGGATCCTTTCTCGATCAGCGAGAAAATCATGCGGCGGCAAGGCCCTACTGCTGCGGGGAAGTCCTCGATTGTTTCGCCTACCAGGGAGGATTCGCGCTTACGTTCGCAAATAAAAGCGCTCACGTCGAGGCTGTCGATATGGCCCCGGCAGCGCTACATACCGCGCGCCGCAATCAAGAAGCGAACGGCATCCGGAACGTCACCTTTCGCCAGGCAAACACATTTGACCTGCTGAAGGAATACGACGAAGTCGGCCGCCGCTTTGACACCGTCGTTCTCGACCCGCCGGCCTTCGCCAAGAATCGAGCCAGCATCCCGGCAGCCCAGCGCGGTTACAAGGAAATCAATCTTCGCGCCATGAAACTCCTAAGACCGGGCGGATACCTGATCACCTGCTCTTGCTCCTACCACATTTCCGAGCCCCTGTTTCTCCAAGTGCTCGCCGAGGCCGCCATCGACGCACGCAGGACGGTTGCAGTCGTGGAACGGCGAACACAGGCTCGGGACCATCCTATTCTGCTAACCATGCCCGAAACTCATTACCTTAAGTGCCTTGTACTTCGTGTGTTATAGCATATAAATCTACGGCTAGCCCGCTGTTGCCCGTTGAAAAATACTTGACAATCAAGCACGCATATTTTATTATCGGCTTGCGCTAATGATGGCACACGATCTCTGTGGAGGAAGTTTGAGGCCATGGCGAGTCGAGCGCAGCTTCGGTTTGCCGAACGCCGTCCACACCGCAGCCATCAGGGCGGAGTACAAGAGCGGCGTGTGGACCGTCAAGATGCCCAAGCGCGCTGAATCGAAGTCGAAACAAGCTAAAGATCACGTCACAGACAACGGCAACTGAGCTACACCAGCACGAAACGACCAAGGGGGCCGTGATTCTGCCGGCCCTCTTTTTGTCTTAATGGAAAAGTGAGAAAATCGCACCATGCCGCGACTCGACAAACTTACCATCAAAGCCCAGGAAGCCTTGCAAGCAGCGCAAGAAATGGCCGGCCGCACCGGCCAGCAACAGATTGAGCCGTTACATGTGCTGTGGGCTCTCCTCTCTCAAAACGAAGGCGTCGTCCCGCCCTTGCTGGAAAAACTGGGCGTGTCGCCCACCGCTCTGGCAAGCGAAGTCGAAGCTCAGATCAACCGTCTGCCGAAAATTTCAGATGTTTCGCAGCAGTATCTGAGTCCTCCGACCAACAAGATTCTCGACAAAGCCTTCGATGAATCCCAGCGACTCAAGGACGAATATGTTTCCACCGAGCACATTCTCCTTGGCCTAGCTTCAGATTCTCGCGACCCCGCCAGCCAATTGCTGGCTCGTTACGGCGTGACCCACGACGCGATCTTGCAAGCCATGACCTCCATTCGCGGCAGCCATCGCGTCACTTCGCAAAATCCCGAATCAACTTATCGCGCGCTGGATCAGTACGGTCGTGACCTCACCGACCTGGCCCGCCGAGGTAAGCTGGATCCCGTAATCGGTCGCGACGAAGAAATCCGCCGCGTAATGCAAATCCTTGCCCGCCGAACGAAAAACAATCCGGTGCTGATCGGCGAACCCGGCGTAGGCAAGACCGCCATTGTGGAAGGCTTGGCGCAGCGAATTGTCGCCGGCGATGTCCCCGAAGTTCTGAAGCCCAAGCGAATCGTCACCTTGGATCTTTCTTCCTTGGTTGCAGGCGCAAAATATCGCGGCGAATTCGAAGACCGCTTGAAAGCAGTGCTGAAAGAAGTCACGGAGTCCGAAGGCCAGATTATTCTCTTCATTGACGAGTTGCATACCCTGGTCGGCGCGGGCGCCGCGGAAGGCTCCATGGACGCCTCCAACATGCTCAAGCCCGCCCTGGCGCGCGGTGAACTGCGCGCAATCGGCGCCACCACGCTGAACGAATATCGCAAATACATCGAAAAAGATCCCGCGCTGGAGCGCCGTTTCCAACCCGTCTTTGTAGGCGAACCTTCTGTGGAAGACACCATCGCCATCCTGCGCGGCCTGAAAGAACGTTACGAAGTACATCATGGTGTGCGCATCAAAGATGCCGCCATTCTCGCAGCTGCCATGCTTTCCCAACGTTACATCACCGATCGTTTCCTCCCCGACAAAGCGATCGACCTCATCGACGAAGCCGCCGCTGGTCTGCGCATGGAAATCGATTCGCTGCCCGCCGAGATTGACGAAATCGAGCGTCGCATCATGCAGCTTGAAATCGAAAAGCAAGCGCTGCGCAAAGAATCCGATCCGAATTCCCGTGACCGTTTAAAACAAATCGACAAGGAGCTGGCTGGCCTGCGCGAGCAGTCCAACGCCCTGAAGGCGCACTGGCAAACTGAAAAAGATGCCATCGGCCGCATTCGCAAACTGAAAGAAGAAATCGAGCAATTGAAGGCCGATGAACAGCGTTACGAGCGCACGGGCGATCTTTCCAGAGTTGCCGAGATCCGTTACGGCAAATTGTCTGCAGCCGAAAAAGAGTTAAAAGCCGCGCAGGACCGCTTGGGCGAGTTGCAGAAAGACCATCCCATGTTGAAAGAAGAGGTGGGCGAAGAAGAAATCGCGAAAATCGTCAGCAAATGGACGGGAATTCCCGTCGGCCGTCTTCTCGAAGGCGAGGTCCAGAAACTCATTCACATGGAAGAACGCTTGCGCGAACGAGTCGTTGGCCAGGATGAAGCCCTGGCCAGCGTAGCGAACGCGATTCGCCGCAGCCGCTCAGGCTTGGGGGATCCCAATCGCCCTATCGGCTCTTTCCTTTTTCTCGGTCCAACCGGAGTCGGCAAAACCGAACTCGCGCGGGCGCTTGCTGAATTTTTGTTCGACGACGAGAAAGCCATCATCCGCCTGGACATGTCCGAGTACATGGAAAAACATTCCGTCGCTCGAATGATCGGGGCGCCTCCGGGCTACGTGGGATATGAGGAAGGCGGACAGCTCACGGAACAAGTCCGTCGCCGCCCATACTCCGTGATTCTGCTCGACGAAATCGAGAAGGCGCATCCGGATGTTTTCAACGTGCTGCTCCAAATTCTTGACGATGGCCGCTTGACGGATGGAAAAGGGCGCGTGGCGGATTTTCGTAACACCGTGATCATCATGACCTCTAACATCGGCTCCTCGGCCATCTTCGAGCTGGCTGCCAAAGATCCGAAAAAAGCACGCGAACAGGCGATGGCCGCTCTGCGTGAAATTTTCCGCCCTGAATTTTTGAATCGCATCGACGACATCGTCATGTTCAAACCGCTCGGCAAAGATCAGATTGAGCGTATCATCGAACTGCAAATGCGGAGTCTCACCAAGCGCCTTGCGGAACGTCAGTTGACCATCGCTCTGACTCCGGCGGCCAAGTCTTTGCTCTTCCGCGAAGGCTACGACCCCGCCTATGGCGCGCGTCCCATGAAACGCGCCATACAGCGCCTCATTCAGGACCCGCTCGCGCTGAAGCTTCTCGATGGAGAGATCCATCCTGGCAACCACGTCTTAGTTGACGTGGATCCCAAAACTGGCGAGATGAAAATTACGCGCGAGGTTCTAAAGGCAGGCGCGGCTTAAACTGAAGTCCGGGCCCCGAGGCACAAGTTTATGAAAACCATAAAGACCACATTGCTTCTAACCGCATTGACCTTACTACTCTTGTTTTTAGGAGAGTCTTTTGGTGGCCAACGCGGCCTGACCATCGCCCTGCTCGTAGCCGTTTTGATGAACGGCACGGCCTATTTTTTTTCGGACAAAATTGCGCTCGCTTCCAGTGGCGCGCAACCAATCAGCAGAGAAGAGGCCGGGCGTCTCTACGCCGTAATGGAGCGCCTCTGCGCCAAAGCCAATCTACCCATGCCCAAGCTGTATTTGATACCGCAGCCGGCGCCCAATGCGTTCGCCACCGGCCGCAATCCCAGCCACGCATCGGTCGCAGTAACGCAGGGCTTGCTCGAGTTGATGAATGACGACGAACTGGAAGGCGTGATCGCGCACGAGCTTTCTCACGTCCGTAATTACGACATCCTCACTTCCTCCATCGCAGCCACGCTAGCCGGCGCCATTATGTGGGTCGGCCGCATGGGTCAGTGGGGCATGATGTTGGGAGGCTGGGGCGGGGGACGCGGCCGAGATCGCGAAGGCGGGGGAATCACTGCTCTATTAATGCTGATTCTTGCGCCGCTTGCCGCCCTACTTCTGCAACTCGGAATTTCTCGCCAGCGCGAATACCAAGCCGACGCTTCCGGAGCGAGGATGGTAGGCCAGCAATACGGCCTGATCAGCGCCCTCGAAAAACTCGGCGCCTACAACCAGAAAATCCCGTCGGACATTCCGCCATCCACTGCCGCGCTCTGCATCGTCGCGCCCTTCTCGCCGCGGCAAATTATCACCGGCCTGTTCAGCACCCATCCGCCGCTCTCAGACCGCATCGCTGAGTTGCGAAACATGACTATCACCAGGTAGGAAATCCGTTGTTGTCGGGAACGAAAGCTTGACGAAAGCCCATAAAGGGGCCGGTAGTGGAACTGTTAATCCACCACGCAGAAAACTTTAAAATAGCGTAAAAATTGCAGTACCAAAAAGGCCACGACCACCCGTGCTTGAGCTTCGACATCACCACAAACCCAACATAATCAATTGATTGCACGACCAAGCCGGTTTGGCCCGATTTGGCTCCGCGCTTGCTCCTACAGCCCTTGCAGTTGGCTTCACACAGGAGAAAGCAATGAGCGAAGAAAGACAAGAAATTATCACAGAGGAGGCCGCCGCGCCTCGCTGGGTCGGCATCGTTATCGTCGCTCTGGCCGTGGTTTCACTGGTGGCGCTGGGCGCAGGCTGGACCGCCTCTACGCGCTCAAAAGAACTCGAGCAGAATCTGGCGAGCCAGAACGAACAGTTTAAGAAGAACGAAGATGTGCTCAGCCAGCGGCTGGCCAAGTCCGAAGACACCAACGCGCAGCTCCAAGGCGAGCTCAGCGTGGTGACCGACAAGATGAAACTTACCGAAGGCGAGCTGAGCAAGGCGCGCACGCAAGCCAAGAAAATCAAGGAAGAAGACGCCAAGGAATTGGCCGATCTGCAGAATCAAACTTCTGCGCAGCTCGCGACTAAGGCCAATGTTGACGACGTCAACAAACTTGGCACCGACGTGAACGGCGTGAAGACTGATCTGGAGGGCGAGAAGAACAATCTTCAGATGGCCCGCGGCGAATTCGGCACGCTAATCGCCAAGAACCATGACGAAGTGGAAGAACTCCGCCGTCTTGGCGAACGCGATTACTACGAGTTCAGCATCGACAAGAAAAATAACCGCGAAAAAGTCGGCAACCTCATGGTTGAACTTCACAACACCAACACCAAGAAGAGCCAGTACACCGTGACCATCTTTGTTGACGACCAGCGCCACGACAAGAAGGGCTTGACGGCCAACGAGCCGCTGTACTTCTTCGAAAACGGCGCGCGTGCTCCGCTGGAGTTCGTTGTGAACCAGGTGGGCAAGGACAAGATCACCGGATACCTGAGCGTTCCGAAGGTCAATCAGGCTCACACGCAAGCGGTTTCCGGCGGTAACTAACGCAGCATAGACCCGCGCACTGGCGGGCGCGGCAGGTAACAGAAAGGGGGCGTCCCGAGCGCCCCCTTTTTCTATTCCGCTTTCTTGGCGGCGCGTTGTTTGCGGGTCAGAAACCTTTTCGCCAGGGACGAAAGTTGATCGTGCTTCAGTTTTCCTTGCTCGTACATCTGCACTTTTTTCTTAGCCACTTTCCGCCGGCGGCGCTGCCGCTTTTGGGCTACGTACCGCTTTTCATTTGCCATTCAGTTCCTCCACGATTAGCGACATCTGATTGTAGCGGAGAAGGAAAATGATGCAAGGTTCGCGTGTGTTTTTGCCTTGAACTTCAAGTACGATTCATAGAGCTATGCCGGTGACTGCCATTTACGCGAGCCGCATCTTCACTCCCCAGGAGCAGCTTACGGATAGTGTGATTCTCACCGAAGACGGCCGCATCATCGCCATTGGCCATCGCGACGAAGTGAAAATTCCGGCCGGCGCCATCGATTACATCGCCGCGGGCATGCTCGTCGCCCCAGGGTTCGTCGATGTGCACATACACGGCGCAGGTGGCCACGACGTAATGGAAGCGACTCCCGCAGCGCTCGATTGCATCACGTCCACCGTCGCGCGTTACGGTACCACGTCAATTCTCGCCACAACCGTTACCGCCTCTGTGGATGAAACCTGCCGTAGCCTGGAGGGAATCGCTCAATACATTCGTGCGCATGAGAAATTTGAACAGCAAAGCACGGCTCCGGGGGCAGAGATCCTGGGCATTCATCTCGAAGGCCCATTTATTTCCAAGGCTCGTCGCGGCGTGCATCCGCCCGGCGCTATCGTGCGTCCTTCGGTGCAAATTCTGGAGAAATTTCGCGCCGCAGCCGACGGCTTAATTCGGATAATCACCGTGGCTCCGGAGATTCCCGGGGCTCTCGACCTGATCCAAGCCGCCGTGGCCAATGGAATTGTGGCCGCCATCGGCCACACCGACGCGAATTACGAACAAACGCAAGCCGCCATACAAGCGGGAGCCCGCCACACGGTCCATTTCTACAATGCTATGCGCCCGTTTTCGCACCGCGACCCGGGAATCATCGGCGCTGTGCTCACCGAGCCCGACGTTAGCGCCGAAGTTATAGCCGACGGAATCCACGTCGCCGGTCCCGCAATTCAAGTCCTTCTCGGCACGAAGGGATTCGACACCGTTCTTCTAGCAAGTGACGCCACCGCTGCCACGGGAATGCCTGACGGAAATTTCCGCCTCGGAAATTTTGAAGTGGTGGTAAAAGACGGCGTCTGCCGCAACGCGGAAGGAAAGCTCGCCGGGAGCACGCTGACGCTCGATCGCGCACTACGTTACATCGTTGCGCTCGGCGTGCCGCTCGTTGACGCCCTACGCATGGCCACAATTCTCCCGGCTCGCCGCGTTAGCCTCGCAGGAAAAAAAGGAATCATCGCCCTAGGCGCCGATGCGGACTTGCTAGTCCTAACCCCCGATCTGCGCGTAGTAGGAGTCATGACCCGCGGCGCAGGCCTGGCCTAGCTTGCTTCGGCTTTCCTGGAATTTTAACTCCACCGACGTACGCGTTTGGTATTTGTAGCGTCGGGCTTGAGCCCGGCATCTTTCTTCGTTGTGGTCCTTCGAATTTCGTCCGTAGGAAATTAATGAGCGAAGGTTGTTACTTAGGATTTAGCGAGATTTTCAATGCTTCCGCCAGCAGGTAAGGATCAAACGGGCTGGCTGCAAAAAAGCGTCCGTCAATCTCCAACGTAGGAACCTTCCGGCGTCCATTATTCGCGCGAAGTACAAGCTCTTCTGCGTCCGGCGACTCGTCGATATTTACTTCCCGAAACGGGATCTTTCTCTCCCGCAGGAACTGTTTCGCCCGCCTGCAGTCGCAGCACCAGCCTGTGGAGTACACTATTATTTCAGCCATTCGCGCCCCGGTTGACCGTTCGTGGAACCTTCTGAATGCTACAACCATTGGATGCTGAAGGGCGTTCGCGGATGCCGCCATGCGGCCAACCAGTAAATCGGTGTCATTTTGGTACCGTCCCGCAAGCACCATTGTTACAGTGAGTTACGCACACCACTGGGACGGAATCACACCAGCCGTCCTATCCCTGAAGGTTAATGCCCTGAACGTTGAGAATCCTGCGAGGACCCGGCGCTGGCGCCCTTCGAAGCAGTCTGCAAACGCGCGTTAGCCCGTTCCATCTTGGCTTCTGCTTCTCTGGATTCAGCCTCCGGCATCCCCGGCTTTGCTGCCTCCGCCTGTGCGTTCTGGAGCGCTGCACGAGACCGCGCCACGTCGATTTCCGCAGCACGCTCGGACACTTCAGCCAGCACAATCACGCGATCGGGAAGCACTTCCGCGAATCCGTTGATCACAGACAAATAACCTGTCTGTGCGCCCTTGTGGTAGGTCAGCGTTCCCACACCCAACAAAGTAATCAAGGGCGCGTGCCCGGGCAAAATGCCCAGGTAGCCGTCCTTGCCGGGCATCTCGAGCGCTTGCACATTCTCGCTCAACACGTGCCGCTCAGGCGTTACGACTTGCAGTTCGATAGCTTCCGGTAGCATGTAAATTGCGGGCTCGTGTGGCTCGAAACGAAACTATGCCACCGCCGCCATCTTCTCCGCCTTTTCCTTCACTTCTTCGATCGTTCCAACCATGTAGAAAGCCTGCTCCGGCAAATCGTCGTGCTTTCCTTCCACGATTTCCTTGAAACCGCGCACGGTGTCTTCCACCTTCACGTACTTGCCTTCCAGTCCGGTGAACTGCGCCGCCACGTTCATCGGTTGCGACAGGAATTTTTCAATCTTGCGCGCGCGCGTAACTGTCTGCTTGTCATCATCTGACAGTTCTTCGATTCCAAGAATTGCGATAATGTCCTGCAACTCGCGATAACGTTGAAGCACCGATTTCACTGCGCGCGCAACGTTGTAATGCTCCTGGCCCACGATGCGCGGGTCCAGGATGCGCGAAAAGCTCGCAAGCGGATCCACCGCCGGATAAATTCCGCGTTCCACAATCTGCCGGCTCAAGTTCGTCGTTGCGTCAAGGTGCGCAAACGTCGCCGCTGGTGCCGGGTCGGTGTAGTCGTCCGCCGGCACGTAAATCGCTTGCACGGACGTGATCGACCCTGTCTTGGTGGAGGTAATTCGCTCCTGCAACTCGCCGATTTCCGTGTTCAGGTTCGGCTGGTATCCCACGGCCGAAGGCATGCGGCCCAACAATGCCGAAACCTCCGAACCCGCCTGCACAAAACGGAAAATGTTGTCGATGAAAAGCAGAACGTCCAGATGTTCTTCGTCGCGGAAATATTCCGCCACCGTCAGTCCGGTCAATCCCACGCGCAAACGCGCGCCGGGCGGTTCCGTCATCTGCCCGTAGATCAGCGCGCAACGCGATTTCTCCGAATTCCCCGGCACCACCACGCCCGATTCCTGCATTTCCAGCCACAGGTCATTTCCTTCGCGCGTGCGCTCGCCCACGCCGGCAAAAACGGAAACGCCGCCGTGTTTCATGGCCACGTTGTGAATCAATTCCTGAATCAAAACTGTCTTGCCTACGCCCGCGCCCCCGAACAACCCGATCTTGCCGCCTTTCAAATAGGGCTCGATCAGGTCCACCACCTTGATTCCCGTCTCAAACATCTCCAAATTTGTGGACTGATCCTCGAGGGATGGCGCCGGACGATGAATCGGATAGCGCTTGTCCGTTTTCACCGGCCCAAGTTTGTCCACGGGCTCACCCAGAACATTCAGCACGCGTCCCAACGTAGCGCGGCCCACCGGCACGGAAATGGGTTCGCCCAGATTTTCCGCCTTCATTCCGCGCACCAACCCTTCGGTTGGCTTCATCGCCACGCAACGCACCCGGCCTTCCCCCAGCTGCTGTTCAACTTCCGCGACGATGTCGAGAGGCTCCGGAACGTCAAATCCTTCGCTCGTGATGCGCACCGCATGGTGGATGAACGGCAGGTGATGTTCTTGAAACAAAATATCCACCACCGGCCCAATCACCTCAACTACGTGCCCTATCTTTTCGTCGCCTTTATTTTCCGCCATCCTGTTCTCCTGAAATTTTCAAAAGCGCCGCCCCCTAAGACATTGCGGAAGCCGCGCCGCTCACAATCTCGATAATTTCCTTGGTAATTCCTGCCTGACGAATCTTGTTCATCTGCAAGGTTAGTTTGTCGATCAGTTCCGAAGCGTTTCGCGTCGCCGCGTCCATCGCCGTCATGCGCGCCGCGTGTTCCGCCGCCGCAGATTCCAGCAAAATCCGAAAGATTTCGGTCTCCAGATAACGCGGCATCAAAGCTTTGAAGATTTCGTCCACCGGCTGCTCGTAAATGTAATCCACCAGAAATTCGTCGCCTCGAGGTGCCCGTTCCATGGGCAGCGAGCTGTCCGGACCGGCATGGCTGGCCAGCGATTTCTCCCCATCCTTTTTCTCTCTGCTCACCACTTCCGGATCGATCGGCAGTAATTTTTGAACCGTCAGGTTCTGCACCATCACATTCTTAAACTCGTTATAAACGGCGTACACCGCGTCAACTTCGTCGCGGATGTAAAGCTCGGCGATCTTCCCGGAGATTTCCTTGGCCTTGGAAAATTCCACCTTCGCCGACACGTCCAAGTATTCCCCCACAAAGCTCAGCCCGCGCTTCCGGAAGGTGTCGCGCGCTTTCTTGCCCACCACCATCAGCGCAAGCTTTTTCGACGCGTGTTCGCGCATGAATTCGCTCGCTCGCCGAATCACATTGGAGTTAAAGGCCCCCGCCAGGCTGCGGTCTCCGGTCAGCACCAAGACTAAAATCCTGTCTTCGCCGCGCCGCACTAGAAGCGGATGCGATATGTTTTCCATGCGCGCCGCCGCCGAGCGCAAAACACGCAATATCTCGCGCGCGTAGGGCCTCGCTGCGAACACGCCTTCTTGCGCGCGGCGCAATTTTGCCGCCGCAACGAACTTCATCGCTCGCGTAATTTGCTGCGTATTCTTCACCGAGCGAACGCGCCGCCGATAGTCAAGTAGTGTAGGCATGAACCGTGACTTAGGCAGTCATCCTATAAATTAATGCGCAGCCGGTACCGGGGCCGGCGTCGGAGCCGCCGCAGGCGAGCCCGCTCCTGGCTCTTTTTTCGGCGGGATTTTTTGCTGAGCCTGGTCTTCTTGCTTCTTCGCTTCACCTTCCTGCTTCGGTTTCTGCGGCAGCGAAGCCTTGAACGCTTCCTTAAACGCATCCAGCGCTTTCTTGGCCTCCGCCTTGATCGTGTCGTCGAAGGCCTTCTTCTCGCGCAGCGCTTTCAGCAGCCCGTTGTAATTCGTCTCGATAAACGGATACATCTCCAACTCGAATCGCCGGCACTCCGAAACTTCCAAATCCTCCAAATAACGGTTCGCCGCCGCATAAATAATCAAGACCTGCTTCTCCACCGGCAGCGGCTGATACTGATCCTGTTTCAAAATTTCTACCAACCGTTGTCCGCGTGCGAGTTGCGCCTGCGTCGCTTTGTCCAACTGCTCCGTGCCGAACTGCGCGAAGGCCGCCAAATCGCGATACTGCGCCAAATCCAACCGCAACGTGCCGGCCACTTGTCGCATAGCTTTAATCTGTGCGTTACCGCCGACGCGGCTCACGGAAAGCCCCACGTTCACTGCCGGCCGGACGCCGCTATTGAACAAATCCGCTTCCAGGTAAATCTGCCCATCCGTGATCGAAATCACGTTGGTCGGAATGTAAGCCGAAATATCGCCCGCCTGCGTCTCAATCACAGGTAGCGCCGTCAACGAGCCCGCGCCCAGTTCATCATTCAATTTCGCCGCGCGCTCCAGCAGCCGCGAGTGCAAAAAGAAAACGTCACCAGGGAACGCCTCGCGCCCAGGAGGACGCCGCAACAACAATGAAATCTCGCGATACGCTTGCGCGTGCTTCGAAAGGTCGTCGTAAAAACACACCGCATGCCGCTTCGAATCGCGGAAAAATTCCCCGATAGCGCATGCCGCGAACGGCGCGATGTACTGCATCGAAGCGGACTCTGAAGCTGACGCCGCCACCACGATGCTGTGCTCCATCGCGCCATAATCGGTGAGAATCTTAACGATCTGCGCAATCGTGGACCGCTTCTGTCCAATCGCGCAATAAATGCAAATCATGTCGCCGCCACGCTGATTGATGATGGTGTCCAGAATAATCGCGGTCTTTCCCGTCTGACGGTCTCCAATGATCAACTCGCGTTGTCCGCGCCCAATTGGAATCATCGCGTCGATGGACTTGATACCGGTCTGCACCGGCTCGCGCACCGGTTGACGATCCACCACGCCCGGAGCCAATCGTTCCAGCGGATTGCGTACATCCGTTTGTATCGGCCCTTTGTCATCCACCGGATTTCCCAGCGCGTCCACCACGCGCCCCAGCATTGCGTCGCCTACCGGCACCGACATAATTTTGTTAGTGCGCTTGACGGTATCGCCTTCCTCAATCTCGGTGTAATCGCCAAGCAACACCACGCCCACTTGGTCCTCTTCGAGGTTCAGAGCGATTCCGAAGACATCGTGCGGAAATGCCAGCATCTCGCCCGACATGCACTTATCCAGCCCATGAACGCGCGCGATTCCGTCGCCGACCGAAATCACCGTCCCCACTTCGTCCACCGCCAGGGTTTGCTGGTAGTGTTCGATCTGTTCGCGCAATATCTTTGTAATCTCGTCGGCTTTGATGTTCGCCATTCTTGCTCCTAATTTTTCGATGAACTATTCCGTTTCCAATTGCTCGCGCAAACGGTTCAGTTGTTCGCGCACCGACCCGTCGTAAATGGTGGAACCGACGCGCACTACCACTCCGCCGAGCAGCGCTCGATCTTCGCGATATTGCGCTTTGATTCGCTTCCCCGTGCGACGCTCCATCACTTCGCTCAACTGCTTTTTCTCCGCGTCGTTTAATTCCTTCGCCGAGCTCACTTCCGCCTCAGCGATTCCCATCCTCATATTCAGTTGTTGTTCCAGCGCCGTCAGAATCTCGCGAAACATTTCCGTGCGTCGGTGGCCCACCACCAAATAAATAAAATTTCGCACGGTTTCATCAATGCCCATTTTCTCGGTGACTTCCCGGATCACTTTTTCCTTGATCTCCTGGCTCACCGCCGGAGTTTCCAAAGCGTTGCGCAACTCCGCCGAAGAATAAAATACGTCCAGAAACGCCGAAAGGTCGCCCTTCACATCACGTTTTCGCTCAAGCCCCACGCTTGCCAGCGCAGCAGCATAGCGTTCTGCTACCGCGCTCAATTGATGCTCCTTTCCATCTCCGCTACGAATGTGCGGAACAATCCCGCCTCTGCTTGCGGCGTGATCTCTTTCTGCAACATCGCTTCGGCGCGTTCGATGGCCAGGCGTGCTGCCCGCGCTTTCAATTCTTGATTCGCCGCGCGCCCAGCCGCTTCTATTTCCATCTGCGCCGCGTGCTCGATTTTTTCCGCTTCGGAACGCGCCAAATCGTGAAGCCGCTTCGCTTCCGCTTGCTGGTCGCGCTTGCCTTCTTCTTTTATCCTCTGAATCTCGCCGTCCAGCCCCGCCAACTTCTGCTCGATTTCTTTTTTCTGGCGCTCGGCAGCCTCGCGCGCCCGTGTACCTTCCGCGATTTTTTGCGCTATTTCTTCCGCCTGCCCGTGGAAATAAGGGCCGCCCCATTTCTTCGCCGCGTATGCAATGGCGCAAAAGACAATCGCGAAATTCAGCCAGTGGAATATGTAGCCAATCGGAGTTTCCGCAGGTGGCGTTTCTCTCTCTTGCGCCCGCACCGGCCACACGGCAAGAAACAAAAAGACAGCTAGGAATCCGAAAGTCCTCGCCACACGCTTCATTGGCGCGCTCCTTGCGTCGGAGACGGGCTTTCCAGAATCGTCCGCACAATTTCCGCGGCCAGTGAATCCGTCTGGAGCGCCACTTCGCGGCTGGCTACGGTCAGCTCATCGGCAATCTTCTTCTTCGCCTCCCCGACTTCTTCCAAAGCTCGCGAGCGCATCGCTTTCAACAGCCGTGCTCGATCATCCAAAGCCGCCTGCCGCGCCGCTTCTTGCTCCGCGTAAATCTCCCCGCGAACTTTTCGCAGTCTTTCGCTGTACTCCTGCAGCTCCCTGCCCGCTTCGGCCTCCAGCTCCGCTGCTTGCCGGCGCGCTCCCTCAATTCTCGCGTCGCGCTCCCCCATCGCTTTCTGAATCGGCGTGAAGAAGGCCCAGCGCATAAACAAATAGAAAAGAAAAACGATAACCACTGTGGGCACAGCTTGCAGGAACAACTCAGCGAGCTGGTGGAGGATTTCCATGGTCAGGAGATAGAAATAGTACGGATTTGCAGCCCCGTTTAGAAATTGTTTGCATGATTCCGGGGCGATAGCCTCGCTTGCCGGAACACACTTCTAGGTTCAACAAAGCTCGTGATTATCGCATCGCCATGGCCTTCCGTCAACGCCGAGCTTAGCCCGCCCAAGGTCAGACCTTTCAGCAACTTATGTTCGCGCCGACGGCATCCTCTAGGCCTGGAAGACGTCTTTCTTGCTGACCACCGCCCAAAGCAACAGCGCCAGCAGGGGCACTGCGAAAATCACTCCAAACCAAATCGGAAAGTGCAGCACTGGCGCCGGACTCGACGCTCCCTGCATATCGCGCATCATATCGCCCATGGCTTGATCGAACCGCGCCTGCGTCCCCGGAATCAGCACCATGGTCAGCGAGTTGAATATCAGGAATTGAAAGTAGTAAATCGCCAGCGCGCGTCCCCAGGGCCTGAGCTTCAGCAATCCGAACGCTGTCAGGGACTGAACTAGCGCCAGCGCGAACATAATCAGCGAGGCAAGAGTTCCTTTGAAAAAGAACCCCAAAAAGAACACTGGCGGATTCACCGCAAGCCCCAGAACTCCAAGGAACGCGCTGATCAGCAGGTACCATGCGATCAGCGTGATGCTGAGCGGCCGGGTTCGTGAGCCAATCATCGAGTCATCTGATATTCGCTCGGGCGACGCACCTGGTACCTTTAGAAATTGTTCCTTCGTGGATCGCTTGTTGAAGAAATAAAACCACCATGCGCCTAGCACCGTAAGAGCCGCGTAAAATAACGTAAAGAAACTTCGCATGCCCATCAAAAGGCTTGGCGTCAACTGCGGACTCACCGCAGTTCCCGGAGGCGGAAAGGGCACCATCAGAAACATCAGCAGTCCAGGGATACTGAGAAATACCAGCAATGCGCCGAAAACCATCATAGAAACCCGTGACCATTCACGCAAACGCAGCAACGCCATCCCTGTCGAGAGGCCCCAGGCCCCCGCTGCGAAAAGCAAAACCGCGGTGATCATCATGAAATACTTGAAAAACTGAACCTGATTCTGAGGAACGGAAACGCCGTTGGTGGAAGCAAATAACATCATTACACCGGTCAGCAACACGAGCCCACTGCCAAGCAGCACAACAACCGCTGAAATCGTCACGCCAGATGATCGATTCATAATCCGCCAAGGCCAAGTTTTGCGCAGGAGTATACAACATCAATCGCTCCTCATCTTCCCCACGCCATGAATCCATCTGCGTTCCCCGCCTATCGCTAAGGTTCGACTTCGGCTGGAGGAGCGTGGCCAAAAATTGATATAGATCGACGAGTACCGGTACCGCACACACACGACCCAACCGCCTCCCGGGGAACCTCTAACTTCTCGCCCTCAGCTTCGTATAGAATGGGGCGCTTTGGCGGCCTGCGACGTAGCACGAGGGCCCACCGCAATAAGGAGATTTCTTAAAATGCCATCTTTTCCCGGAGTCGATTTCCTCGACTTCGATTCCCTGCTGAGCGACGAGGAAAAACTCGCGCGCCAAACCGCTCGTCAATTTGTCGATGACGAGATCATGCCCATTATCGAGCAATACAATCGCGAAGGAAAATTCCCGGTGCAACTGGTTCCGCAGATGGCCGAGTTAGGACTTTTCGGCGCGAGCCTGAAAGGTTACGGCTGCGCGGGCATGTCCAACGTGGAATACGGCCTGGTCACCCAGGAACTCGAGCGCGGCGATTCCGGCTTGCGAAGTTTTATTTCCGTGCAATCTGCGCTGGTGATGTATCCCCTCCACGCATTTGGTTCCGACGCTCAAAAGGACAAATGGCTGCCATTGCTGCAACAGGGAAAAGCCATCGGCTGCTTTGGTCTCACCGAACCGCAGTTCGGTTCAAATCCGGGTGGCATGCTGACCCGCGCCGTAAAAAAAGGCGACAGCTACGTCCTGAATGGCGAAAAAATGTGGATCACTAACGGCTCCATCTCTGACCTAGCCGTTATTTGGGCGAAAACAGAGGACGATAAGATTCGCGGCTTCCTGGTGGAGAAAGGCACACCCGGCTTTAAAGCTTGGGACGTCCACGGAAAATATTCGCTGCGCGCTTCGGTCACTTCCGGCCTGGCTATGACCGATTGCGAAATACCGACAGCCAACCTGCTTCCCGGCGTCGAAGGCCTGAAAGGCCCGCTATCCTGTCTCAACCAGGCGCGCTACGGAATCGGTTGGGGCGCCATCGGAGCGGCCATGGCCTGCTACGACTCAGCCCTAACCTACGCCAAACAGCGCAAACAATTCGATAACAAACCCATCGCCTCGCATCAACTGGTGCAGGAAAAACTCGTATGGATGATCAACGAAATCACCAAGGCGCAATTCCTCGCGCTCCAAGTGGGAAAACTTAAAGACCAGGGCCGCGTGCACCCCTCGCACATTTCTATGTTGAAAATGAACAATGTGTGGATGGCGCTGGAAACCGCTCGTATGGCCCGCCAGATCCTGGGCGCAAACGGCATCGTGGACGATTACCCCATCATGCGCCACATGAACAATCTCGAATCTGTGATCACCTACGAAGGCACTCACGACATTCACAAGCTGATCATCGGCGAACGCATCACCGGAATCGCGGCCTTCGAATGAGCCTGAGATATCGTTATTCTTTCCGCTCGGCGCTCTTGTTTTCCTTGGCGCTGGTGTTGATTGTGCCGTTTGCCTCGCGCGCTGCGGACCCCGCAGCGTCAAAGCCAAAAATTCGCGCCATCACAGCTTTCGTTCGCCTCGACCGCGCGCGTTACAAAGAACAAATTCAAGACGCCCTGAATTTTCTGCGCCAAGCTAAATCCGCCTTCGAGAAGTCCGGTTACGAAGTCCAAACCATTCGCATCACCACGCAGCCTTTCCCGGAATACACGCGCGATCTATCCGAAGCAGAAACGCTGGCGTTCTTTCGCGACTACGACGCGCTGGCGGTGAAGGAAGGGTTCGACGCCTCGATCGGCCCGGCCATGATGGAGGACACCGACGACCCGCGCGAGTCCGACTTACTGGCAAAAATTCTCGGGGGTGCCAAGACCTTGGAAGGTTCCATCTTCATCGGGGGCCCAGACGGCGTTCATTGGAAGTCCATTCACGCCGCAGCCGGCGTGATGAAGTATCTGGAAGCCAACAGCCTGCACAGTCAGGGCAATTTCAGCTTTAGTACGTCGTCTTTCGTTCCCGACGGCACGCCGTTTTATCCCGCGTCTTATCTTGCAGGTGAAGGCAAGCGATTCGCCATCGGTTTGCAGTCGGCAAATGTTGTCGCGGATGCCTTTGCTTCGACGAAATCTCCGGATGCCGCCGAGGAACGGATGAAATCCGCACTCACCCTGTATGCTCGACAGGTGGAAAAAACCGCGGAAGAAATCAGCCAAAGTAGCGGATGGAAATATGGCGGAATCGATCTTTCTCCGGCGCCATTGAAAGAAATTTCGATCGGGGGCGCCATCGAGAATTTTCTCGGCGCACCGATAGGCACGAGCGGCAGCATGACCGCCGCCGCGTTAATCACCCGCGCGCTCAAAGCGATTCCCGTCAAGCAAGCAGGCTATTCCGGATTGATGTTGCCCATCCTGGAAGATTCCGTCCTCTCGCGCCGCTGGACCGAAGGACGCCTTTCTATCGATGCCCTGCTTTCCTACTCCGCAGTTTGCGGCACGGGGCTCGATGTGATTCCGCTTCCCGGAGACATCACGAGCGCGCAACTCGAGAAGATTCTCGGTGACGTGGCCAGCCTTTCGGTGAAATGGCACAAACCACTCTCCGCCCGTCTGCTCCCGGTGGCCGGAAAAAAAGCCGGCGACCAGACCGAGTTCGATGATCCCTTCCTTGTAAACGCAAAGATTCAGCCGCTACCGTGAGCGCATGCGAAATTTATTCTGGACACTTCGGCTTGTTTGGAAACATCCCAATTGCATTATGATAGCCGTCCCGGGCGGAAGTCCCCGCTCGGATTCACTTTCGGTTCTCAGGAGCCATAATGGAGAAAGCACTCAGCCTGGAATTTCTGCGCGTCGTAGAGCGCGCCGCCATCGCCTCGGCGCACACCATGGGCTTGGGGGACCGCCACAAGTCGGATCAGATGGCCGTGGAAGCGATGCGTTCGGAAATGGACTCCGTGGGCATGGACGGGACCATTGTCATCGGCGAAGGCGAACGCGACGAAGCTCCCATGCTCTTCATCGGGGAAAAAGTTGGCGCCGCCGTCCGCGATAAAAGCCGCAAATACCCCGAAGTGGATATCGCCGTGGATCCACTGGAAGGTACCAACCTTTGCGCGACTGGAGAACCCAACGCCATCGTGGTCCTCGCCGCGAGCGATCGTGGAGGGCTGCTGCACGCCCCTGATCTGTACATGGAAAAAATAATCGTTGGACCGTCCTGCAAAGGCGCTGTTGAGCTGGATGCGCCGGTTGCCGACAATTTGAAAGCAATCGCTAAACGCCTCAACCGTAAAGTGGAAGACCTCGTTATCATCGTGCTCGATCGCCCACGCCACGAAGATCTCATCGCACAGATCCGCGCGACGGGCGCTCGCATCCGGCTTATCTCCGATGGCGATTTATCTGCCGGCATCAGTGCCGCCGTGGTTGGCACCGGCATCCACGCCGTCATGGGCATTGGCGGCGCTCCGGAGGGAGTACTTACCGCCGCCGCCCTACGCTGCTTAAATGGTCAAATTCTTGCGCGCCTGGTGGTTTCTAAACCCGAACACCATGAACGTATCGCTCAAATGGGCATTAAGGATCCCCAGCGTATTTACAACACGGAAGATCTGGCCCCCGGGAAGAAAATCATCTTCGCTTGCACCGGGGTCACCGGAGGCGGCCTGCTTCGTGGTGTGCGCTTTTTCGGCGAAGGGACCCGCACGCATTCGCTGATCCTGACTTATGACCATCGCCAGGTACGCTTTATCGATACCGTGCATTTGGAGAAGCGTCCGGACGTAAGAGTGGTTTTTTACTGACGCCGCGCAAGCTGAGATCGATGGAGTGCGCTATGTGGGGGCGAAACATTACGTACTCATCACTCGTATATCAATTTGGTTTGCTTGAGAGGTGATTCATGGCTACCCAGCCGACCCATCCCGCCGTCGAACCCAACCCCGCAGCCCAGCACCGAACGAATGCAATCTGGTGGATCCTGGGAATGGTGGTCGCGGGCATCCTGGTCATGTTTCTCTGCGTCTTGATGGTCGCCGGCCTTTTCATTCGCCATCTCAAATTTCACAGCTCGGGCAACAAAGTAGCCATTGAAACCCCGGTTGCTTCCATTTCAGTGAACAGCGACAATGCTCACGCCAGCGGACTGGAAATCTATCCGGGCGCGACGCCCTCCTCCCATAACAAAAACGCCAGTATTGATCTCAGCGCGAATGACTCCAGCGTAGGAATCGCCACCGAGGAATATCAAACGAAAGATCCTATCGACTTCGTGCAGGCCTGGTACAAGAAACATCTCGGCCCCGACTTTCGGTTGGAAACAGACGACGAAAAAGCGGTCCACGCTAGGGGTTCTGTAAGTCTGAATGACAGTGACGTCGCATTCGTGGACCACCGCCACAACGGAGCGCGCGTCGTTGCTCTGAAGAGAATTTCCTCAGGAACTCAAATCACCCTGGTTCGCGTAGGCAAGAAAGAAACGCAGTAAATTCCAACTCACAATACAAGATTTGGCTTGGCCGGATTGCGAGTTGAGGCCTGCGGGAGAATGAGACGGTGTGGCACAGCTGGATTTCTTCCCAGCCGTGCCACTCTCCGTAGTCAGTAAGTTAGGGCTTTGCCTTCCTTTTAGCGGGAGCAACTCCGATGGTTCCTTGTTGCTGGAGCTGCCCGCCAAATACGCTGTTCAGCCCGTCCGCTCCGTCCTCTAACCAATACAACTGAGCGCCGCTCGCTTGGTAGGCGTTAGCCGAGTACGGGATTGCCACCGGGGTTGCACCAGCGGTAGTCACCGTAAACGGGGCGATAGCAAAGCGGCCAGCATTGGTTGCATCCGGAGTAATAGGAGCAGCAAAGCTCACAGTATCGGAAGTTGAACTGCTCAAGGTGTTGATCGGATCGCTGATCGTTCCACTCCCGGTGAGACTGGTAGTGGCCGCGGCATTGCCAACGAAATCCACTTCGCCTGACTTGAGCGGAAGAGGATCGCCTACGGCTGTCAAGAAATCTTGAAGCCCCAGGACGTAATTGCCGGTGAAGTCCGCAGCGTTAGTGTCTGTTTGAGACGTCAAAACGCCGGCTCCCGGCACGTTGGGATCGAGATCGACCACCAGAGCACCTCCGCCGCCGGAAGTGTTGTTCGGATCATTGATGTTGATGGCCGGATCGACCAGGTATATTCCCAGTTGGCTGACGTCCAGAAGATCGCCACTCGTAATCGTCAAGCCTCCGTATCCATTACCAGCGACGGAATAGCTACCCCCGATTGTAGCGGCGTCTAGAAAGTAAGGATCTAACCCCGAAGCCGCAGTCTCGTTAACATCCGCGACCCCGGTAAAGCTGCCCACGGCCTGCCCATTCGGAACGATCTCTCCGACGGCCGCAAAAGGAAGTCCGCCGAAATTCGCCTGGTCGAGGAAAACCGCATTGAGAAGCGAGGTGTTCGAGAAGGTGCCTGCGCCCTGGCCAAACGCCGAACCAACGGCAGTGGAAGCCGTCGCTGGAGGAGTCAAGCCGGGGGCAGTTACCACGAGTCGAATCGCTTCGGGTCCGATAACGTAATAGGAAAGCGTTGCTCCGATTTCGGCGTTGTCGGTGGTTATTGTGCCTCGGCCGAATGTATCCGCGGCTACCAATGTAGCGGTAAAGGCATTTTCTAGGCTCGGGTTAGTCGCAGCCGTGTCATCGTTAACGTCAACTGTGCCATTTATAGTAGTTCCGGTTAGAGTGAAGACGCCCCCAGTGGTAACAATGAAACCTTCGGTTCCCACGCCGGTAAGGGCAAAAGCAAAATTGCTACCGAGCGTGCTGGGTAACGTCTGCAGATCAAGGCTTCCGCTGGATGTGCCGCTTCCGTCGGATTGAATGATCAGCGCGTGGCTGTTGTTGACGAAGCTGACCGTAAAGGTTTCCGTACCGTCTACTCCGACGCCCGTATTGCTCGTCACCAGAGTCAGTGTCCCTACGCCACTGCTTCCAATTGCCAAACTCCCGCTGGTAATCATGTCACCGCCAGCAGGGGACGCGACTGCAAACCCGTCGTTGAAATCCTGCTCGCCACTCAACGTGCCGTCGGGGTTAACCAGAACCGCGCCAGCAAGAGAATATGTGTTTAGGTCTGCATCAAGGCCAGTGACGTAGAACGCGAAATTGCCCGCTATCCCATCATTGGCCTGAATGGTCACGTTTACACTCGCGGTTACCGAAGCCTTTTTCTCAGAGGTGGCAGTGATGACTACCGGTCCGATTGTCGCGGGAGCCGTGTAAGTGGTGGCTACTCCGCTAGCGGTACTTGCCGGAGCAAATGATCCGCAAGAACCCACGGGCGTGCAACTCCAGTTAACTCCTTCGCCGGTGCCGGTCACAGTGGCGACAATCTGCGCCGTGCCGTTAGGAGCGAGAAGGGCCGGAGGAGCCGTGGATATGGTTACGGTAACGTGCGATGAACTACCACAGCCCGATAGGTAAGTTACGCTGAGCAAAACAAGGACGATCCAGAAAGTCTTGTGATTCACAGTTGGCCTCCCTTTGACGGAGTTGCCGCTTCTCCGTATATGGCGGGATGTTCGCGCGGCAAGCCGTGTTTGCTTCGTATTTGATATGTGCGCCCGCCCACTTCCAGAACGCGAATTACAAAAACCTGTTTATGCTCAAGCGTCGTCATCACGCCGGTAGCCTTGATTTGCTCGCCTTGCATGATGGAAATCGCGCCCTTTCCGTTCAAAGCGAACGGAGTCAGTTTTCCGTTGACGGTGCCTAACTTAGTCTGGAGGACTACGAAATCTTCTTGCGCTCGTGCACTAGAGGATTTTCCTGGGACGCTTTCTACCGTGGCGCTAAGTGTGACTTCCTTGCTGATGTCATACCTTGACGAATTGGCAGGTTTAGTTGTCGCGGCAGCGGTCTGCGCATAGCCAGGTGCTGCGAGTGAGAGCGAGAAAAACGCCAAAAGGACCAAGGCCCCAAGTCCTGGATACAATCTTTTCATTTGTTCCTCCCGAGGAATTTGTGCTGAAAGCCGGCCCGGCTAGCAGCGTTGCGACCGTACAGAACGCGAAGCAACCTGTCGGAGACCGCTTGCAGGAAATTTGTTGTGACTTCTGGATCGCCTGAGTCTTGAACATTCACGCCTCGGCGGCATTAACCTGAATCAGTGGCGCTAAATGTTTCAGCTGCGGCTGGCTGTAGCCGCTCCTGCAACCCCAGAGCAGATCATAAGCTAGCCGCAGCCAGGAATTTCTGTAAACGCGCGGGAACGTTCCGAAATAACAACAGAGGTTGATGGCGAACTTGTTACTGCCTGATCATCGACATGGCAGTTCCTGACGCGACGCGCAAAATTTCAGGCGCCGGTATTCGATAACGGGAGCTAAATTCCGTCTGCTAGCTCAGATTGCTGGTTTGACCGATTGCAGGTGGACCGCTATAATTGAGTTTTCCACGGCGCACAATATTCGCGCCGAGCAGGGCTTCGCGATCGATCGCCGCCCAGTTGGAGTGCCCACCGTTTGCTTGCATGAAACCGCAGGTTTGCGAAGAGCTCAGCTAACGGCGGAGAAAAGTCTTAAAAACAGCCTAGGAGCACCCATGCTAAAGTCTACTCAATTGCGCCCCGGAATGATCATCATGCACGAAGGCGATCTCCACGTGATCTACAGTGTGGACCATCGCACTCCCGGGAACAAACGCGGTTCTATGCAGACCAAGATGCGCAATCTGCGTACCGGCTCGATGATGGATTATCGCTTTCGGGCGGAAGAATTCGTTGAGAAAGTCACCGTGGATGAAATCGAATTTGAATACCTCTACAGCGACGGCGACGGGCACCACTTCATGAATTCGCAAGACTACGAGCAGCTTGCGCTGCAAAATGACATCGTGGGCGATACGAAGGATTACCTGATTCCCAACCTGCCCGTGAAGATCGAATATTATGACGACAAACCCATCGGCGTTCTGCTGCCCGACACGGTTGATCTGACCGTCGTCGATACCGAGCAAACCATCCAGAAAGCCACTGCTAGCGCGGTGATGAAGCCCGCCAAGCTGGAAACCGGGCTGGTGATTAACGTGCCGCCTTTTGTCGGCAACGGCGATAAAGTGAAAGTGGACACCTCGGAAGCCCGCTACATTCAGCGCATCCAATAACTTCGTTCTGCCATTGTGATAGCCTGCGTTCGGCTGCCGAGGAGCGGGACGCTGCGGAACTTTCTCACGTTCTGGGTGTTCTGTAACTCTGTAGAACGTTCATTCGCTGAACGCGAACGAAATGAAAAGATATTTTTCTAAATCGCTCAGCACCGGTCTCGTGCTGTTTCTTGGCGCCGTATCCGCTTGTCTGGCTCAAACCCCTCAGAAAATCATCGATGATTATTTGCGCGCCGAAGGTGGCGCAAAAACGCTGGCGAAGATTCAAACCGTAACCATAGCCGGAAACGTGAGGGAAGGATCGGCTGAAACAAACGGTTCTTACTCGCTGATCACTAAAGTGCCCAATAAATTCTATTCCGAGATTCTTATCGAGCCGCAGCACAGCGTTGTCGCTTCCAACGGAATGTCCGCTTGGCGCCAAGAGGCTGGCGGAACGCCGCATACATTCACCGGCGCAGAAGCGGTTGCCTGGGCGGCTACCGGGCGCTATCTGAACGAGCATTTGGTGAACGCGAAGAAAGACAAGATCGGAGCCAGATTCGTTGGAGTCGAAAATGTTTCCGCCCGCCAGGCATATCACGTGGAATTTTTGATTGCTTCAGGGGTCACACGTGAAGCGTTTTTCGACACGCAAACTCATTTGATCGTTCGCGAGATAATTCCACCTCCCGCGTTGAAATTCTCGCCGGCCAGCGACAAGGCAAATTCCCAAACAGCCGACACCCAGCCCACGGGAGCTTCCGAGGAGATCGATTATTTCGATTACAAGCCGGTAAACGGCATCTTGGAACCGAATCGCATTGAGTTACACCGCGGCGGCCACATCTATCAAATTGCGGTCACACGCGTGGAAATAAATGCATCGGTACAGGACTCTATTTTTGATTTTCCGCCGAGGCAAGATCGTCCGCTGCCGGATATAGCAAAACTTCTGCTCGACATCGATAAAAATCAAAGAACGGTCGAAGAACTCCTGAAGCAGTACACCTGCCATTTGAGCGAGGAAGAAGAAAAAACGGATTCCAACGGCCAGGTAAGTTCGCGCTCGGTGAAAGAATACGACATCTTTTACATCGGCGAAGATGAAATCCGCCATCTCCTGGCCAAAGACGGCAAGCCGCTGGAAGGCGAGGAGAAGAAAAAAGAAGACGAGCGCTTCAGTAAGGATTTCGACGAGAAAAAGAAGAAACAAGCCGAGCTTCAGAACGATCCCCAAAAGCAGGCAAAACAGGACGAACAGGAGCAGGCTCAGATCTCCGATTTTCTTCGCGCCGAGCGTTTCACCAATCCGCGTCGCGAACTCTTCCGTGGACAGGAAGTAATCGTCTTCGATTTCGGGCCGAACCCCGACTACAAGCCGAAAAAAATGATTGAGAGCATTGTGCAGAAACTCTCCGGCGTGCTTTGGGTGGACGAACAGGCTCGCGATGTGGCCCGTCTGGAAGCTCGGTTTAATGACAATGTGAAGATCGGCGGCGGGATGCTGGCCTCACTATCCAAAGGTTCCAACCTGGTTCTCGAGCAAACCATGGTGAACAACGAAGTGTGGCTGCCTTCCTATTCCGAAGTTCACGCCACCGCGCGTGTCGTCTTCTTTAAAGTGAAACAGAACGAGATCGATCGCTACAGCGATTACAAGAAATTCACGTCGGAAGCAAAGCTGGGCGCTTCCACGCCGGTGGAAGGGAATTCCCCGAAATAATTACCCCACTCGACTGTCGGGCGAGACTTATTAGCTGGCGACGGAAGATTTTGCCCCAAACACGCGTCGGAAGATCGCATCCACCGCCCGCAACTGCCGCTTCAAATCGAAGGTGTGAGCGAGAGCCTTTTCGTCCAGAAATTTTCGGATATTCGCGTCTGCCGCGATTCGATCCCGGAAGCTCGTCTCCGATTCCCAGGCGGACATGGCATGGCCTTGCACCCATTTGTAAGCGTCTTCGCGCGGCGCGCCGTGCTCCACCAAATCCTGTAAAAGCTGGCCCGAAAAAATCAAGCCCATGGTGGAATCCAGGTTACGTTGCATACGCTGCGGGAAAACTTTCATGTTGCGAACAATTTCCGTGGTGCGATGCAGCATGTAGTCAACCAGAATCGTGGAATCAGGAAGAATTACACGCTCCACAGAGCTGTGTGAAATGTCGCGCTCGTGCCATAGAGCGACATTTTCCAGAGCCGCCAAGGAATTCGCCCGCACGATACGCGCTAGCCCCACAATTTGCTCGCTCGAAACAGGATTACGTTTGTGCGGCATGGCCGAACTGCCACGCTGTTCGCCTCCGAAGGGTTCCTCTACTTCGCGGACTTCCGTGCGTTGCAGGTGGCGAATTTCCTGTGCCACGCGTTCGAGCGATGCCGCCACGACCGCGAGTGTGGAAAGATACTGTGCATGGCGGTCGCGCTCGATGACCTGAGAGGTGATAGGCGCAGTGGCTAGACCAAGTTTCTGGCAGATTTTTTGCTCGATCTCCGGGCCGAGATGAGTGCACGTGCCTACGGCACCAGAGATTTTCCCCACTGCCATCTGCTGCGCTGCCGCTCGGAAGCGCTCGACGTCACGGCGATTTTCGGCGTACCAGTTCGCCACTTTCAGGCCAAACGTGATGGGCTCAGCATGGATGCCATGTGTGCGCCCGATCTCTGGCGTGTCTTTAAATTCCCATGCGCGGCGTTCCAGCACTTCACCAAACGCGTCCAGGTCTTTTTCGATTAACCGGGAAGCTTCACGAACCAGAAGCGCTTGCGCGGTGTCCACCACGTCGTTCGAGGTCAGCCCGTAGTGCAGCCAGCGCCCTGCTTCCAGATCGCCTACCGCCTCCTGTACCGCCATGGTGAACGCAATCACGTCATGCTTAACTTTGTCTTCAATCTCGTTGATGCGTGCCACATCTATGCGCGCTCGTTCGCGCAACTTTGCCGCCGCTTCGCGCGGGACGATGCCCGCTTCCGCCAGCGTCTCCGTGGCGGCAAGCTCAACTTCCAGCCACATCTGGAACCTGTTCTCTTCGCTCCAGACGCGGCCCATTTCCGCGCGGGTATACCGTGCAATCAAGTTCGCCCCTCTCTCAGGATCCTGTTTTCGCCCAATCTTCCCATAAAAGACCTTCCACTCGACCAAACTCTCTCACGTTGGCTGTCACCAGAGTTAGTTTATGCCGGAGAGCTTGCGCTGCGATCAGAATATGCGTACCGTGCATGATCTTTTTTTCCAGAGTCTTTCGCGACGCGAAGAAGCGCGCTAAGGATTACAGCTCGAAGGGGCCAAGCGGCACTCGTTGCGAAGCAACATGCAATGTGCCACGAAAAGCGAATTCAGCGGAGCGGCGCCCGAGCGCTTCGTCGGCGGAAATGCGCGCCACGTCAGGATTATTGTTCTGCTCCGAGAGATGCGCGAGGACGACATGGCGAGCGTGCCCGTCGAATACTTCCGTATCTGCCAGAAATTCACTGACCACCGCATTCGAAAGATGCCCAGTGCGGCTCATCACGCGCTGCTTGATGTACCAAGGGTACGGTCCAACCTTCAGCATCTCGAGATCGTGATTCGACTCCAGAATCAGCAAATCGGCTTCGCGCAGATACTGTTTCACCAGCTCGGGCATGTAACCGAGGTCGGTAACGATCACAACTTTAGTTCCATTCGAGCGGAAACAATAGCCCACCGGATCGGCAGCGTCGTGCGGAATAGTGAAGGGCGTTATTTCAATGTCGCCAATTTCGAATGTCGCGCCGCAGCGAACGTATTCAATGCGTTCGATTTTTCTTACCGGGCCGTCTTCGCATAATTTCAAAATTTCGCGGTGAGTTAGCTCCGTCAAATAGGCGGGGCATTTCCACTCGCGCGCCATTTGCGCCATGGCGCTGGAATGATCGCTGTGCTCGTGGGTGATCAGGACGGCGTCCACATGCTCGGGACGCGGGCGGCCCAGCGCTTCAAAACGCCGCAACATTTCTTTGCGGCCTAAGCCGGCATCAACGAGGAGAGTGGTATGACCTGTCTCGAGCAACGTGCAGTTGCCCGTGCTTCCCGACGCCAGAATGGATACGCGGAACGAGATCGCTTCCCTCAGTCAGGTTCTGCAGCAGCTAGACGCGCGCAAGAACCGCGATGATCATGGCAAACTGCGAAGCCTACGTCAACTAGCGGGATGCACTCGATGAGCTAAAGGACAAGCTGGTCGCGGGTGAGTTGAAAACCGTTCAGATTGCCGACCACGGACGCGGCGATGCGCTCGGATTGAAAGAACTCCTGAGCCAGCTGTTGGACGTCGGCGGCAGTGACTTCTTCCAGCATGGCGATCAATTCCTGCGCGGTGTAATGCCGGTCGAAATAAATGTGATAGCGAGCGAGACTGGTCATGCGCTGGCCAGTGCCCTCCAGGGCCAGAAGCGTGGCGCCTTTCAGATGATCTTTCGCGCGCCGCAGTTCCTCTTCCGGGAGCGGCTCGTCTTTCATTCGGCGAAACTCCTCCAGCACTGAGCGAATGAGCTGTGAAACGGTTTCTAATGACGTTCCGGCATAGACCGAAAGCACCCCCGCATCGCGATAAGAATTCATTTCGCTGAAAATCGCATAAGCCAGGCCTTGGCGCTCGCGAATATTCTGAAATAGCCGCGAGGACATGCCGCCACCGAGAATGTTACTCAACACGGAGACCGCAAAACGGCGCTGGTCGGTCATGGGGAGCGCCGACACGCCGAGGCAAAGATGCACCTGTTCCAGTTCATGCTTGGTGCGCACGGTGATGTGGGGAGCAGCGATCGGTGTCGATTCAGGTGTCCACGGATTTCCAGCCGGGCGATTGGCAAAGCGTTCGGCCACAAGATCGAGAAGTTGCTCGTGGGTCAAATGCCCCGCGGCAGTGATCACCATATTGTTCGGCGAGTAACGCTCTTGAAACCAGGAGCGCAAAGTGTCGCGCGAAAAAGCTCCCACCGTTTCGGGCGTGCCGAGAATGGGTTTACCCAGCGCGTGGGGATACCAAAAATTCTGGGTGAATAGCTCGTGCACCAGGTCTTCAGGATTGTCCTGAGTCATGCGAATTTCTTCCAGGATCACTGATTTCTCGCGCTCGATTTCGTCTTCGGCAAATTTGGGCTCGAGAACCATATCTGCAATCACGTCGAATACCTTTGCCAAATGTTCGTCGAGAACGCGCGTGTTGAAGCAGACCATTTCCTTGGAGGTGAAGGCGTCCAGCATGCCACCCACGCTATCCACTTCACGAGCAATATCTTCCGCCGACCGCCGCGCGGTGCCTTTAAAGACCATATGTTCAATGAAATGAGAAATGCCGTTTAGCGCGGTAGGCTCGCGACGAGATCCCGAGCGCAGCCAGATTCCAACGGAAACGGAATGGACGTGCTCCATTGGCTCGGTGATTACTACGAGCCCGTTGGAGAAAACTTCCTTCTGTACTTTATGTGGCGTATCGACTTGCATAGTGTTGGGCATGTTTTACGTATTCTGACACGGCGCGGATGAAAATGTAATGGCGGGTACCGTGACGTTTCCACCTTGGTTACAAAAAAGCAGCAGAAATTTCTGCTACATCAATTTTTCATCGGGGGAAAGTTTGCCGTATTCGCTGGAATAATGAAGCGGAACGTCTGCATAGACTCCTTTATCGATGGAATAAACTTCGCAGGAAGAATACGGATAGGAATAAATGTGAACGCTGGTCGAGCGCTGTCCAAACTCCGGAAGATTCAACACTTGATGAACCGGCTCTTCAGGCTGCACTACCGCGGGATGCTCGGCATCCATGTCGTAAGCATCGGACGGGATCAGGCGGCAGGTGGAATGCGCTTTGTCGCGCTGATTCACGCGAAAATTTTGCACGCGCAGACGTCCGATGGGCGTAACCATCCAACAATTCTGGTCGCGATGATTGTGAACACGGCTGACCTGGCCGATATCCCAGCAGATCGCCATCACTTCAAACAGATTGCATTTGTAAATCAAGTTTCGCGTGTAATGGCTCTGGGCGTAAAAAAGATAGGGGGTAAGAGTTTCCGGCTGAATGGCTTTCTGTGCGGTGAAATCGAATACGCGCGAAATGGAAAATTCAGGCTCCGGAATCGCACAAAGTTGCGTTACCCATTGGTCGATTGTCAGGGTTTCCATCCGGCACGCCTCCCCGCATGAGGAAATGAGACACAAAAGACTGCGTTATTTCGACATTATAGCAACGCGCTTCGTCGAACGGCAGCAAAAAAAAACGCACGGAAGAGCGTGCTATCATTAACTTGCAATGGCTTCAGAATCCCCAAAAAACGCTGTGAATCTGCTGGGAAAGTCGCTGGAAGAGCTTCGCGAATTGTTGCAGGGATTGGGCCAGCCAGCCTATCGCGGTGCGCAAATCTATCACGCACTCTATGTCGAACGCCGATTCGAGTTCGGCGCGATGACGAATCTTCCGGCGGCCTTGCGTGAACGCATCGCGCGCGAAGCGGTTATCGAGCTGCCCAAAATCCTGCGGACCTATCGCTCAGAGGATGGCACCGTACGCTACGTTCTAGCGCTGGGCGCGACAGATGCGCAGGGCGCAAATGAGATTGTTAAAGCCGCGACAGTCGAAACGGTATTCATGCCCGACGAAAACAGGCAAACGATCTGCATTTCCACCCAAGCGGGATGCGCTGTTGACTGTCATTTTTGTCTAACCGCTACTCTCGGACTTATACGCAACCTCCGTGCCGGCGAGATTATTGGACAGGTTTTGCTGGCATTGGAAGAAAATCGTACAGCGCTGAAGCCGCAAACGAACGTCGTATTCATGGGACAGGGTGAGCCGCTGCTGAATTATGACGCAGTAATTGGCGCTCTTCGCATAATGCTTGACTCGAACGGCCTGGCCATCTCTCCGAAACACACAACGCTTTCCACCAGCGGCATCATTCCCGGCATCGAGAAGCTGGGCTTGGAAAAAATTCGTCCGAAGCTTGCGATTTCGCTGAATGGCTCATCGAACGAGCAGCGCGACAAAATCATGCCCATCAATCGAAAGTATCCCATCGAAGAGCTGATCGAAGCGTGCGAACGATATCCGCTGCGATCCTGGGAACATCTTACGTTTGAGTACGTGTTGCTCGGTGGATTAAACGATTCGCCGGAGGACGCGCGGCGCGTTGCAAGGTTGCTGGCAAATCTGCGCACCAAAGTGAACTTGATTCCATGGAACCCGGGTGAATTGCCGTTTGAAAAGCCGGATGCGGCGCGGGTCGAAGAGTTTCGAAGAATTCTTACAGACAAGGGGTTGCGCGCTTTCGTGCGCTATTCGCGAGGCCAGGATGTGATGGCTGCTTGCGGCCAACTTGCGCTGCTGGAATCAAACGATGTGGCAGGCCAGACAGTCCTCTCGCAGATTTCGCAGGCGCCTCTTTGAACTCGATCTATTTCGGAACCTTCCGGTGTCGCGACCGCCGATTATCGAATCCCAATTGCCGCGATCATTCGTCCAGTAACGCGCTCGCTCCGATAGCTGAAGAAAAGATCCGTGCGGCAAGCGGTGCAGAACCCTGAGGAAAAAATATTGCGTGGCGGCACTCCCGCAGCGCTTAGAATCGTGCGGTTCGCCGCAATCAAATCGAGATGCGCTCGCGGTTCAGGAAGTTGGTGACCGGGCGGGCGCATGCTGAGCCACGGAAGCCAATGGGGGTCGTTATCGCCGCGAGCCAGCGCGTCAAAAGGGCCTTTGAACCATTCGCGTGCTTCCGGAAACTTTGCCGCAAATTCCGCCAAGACTTCCGGGCCCACTTCAAAGCAACACTGTCCGATAGCAGGTCCTAACGCGGCGACCACATCTTGCGGACGCGTCCCAAATTCCATCTGCATGCGTCCCAGTGTCTTTTGAGCGATGCGTTGAAGCGTGCCGCGCCATCCAGAATGAATCGCCGCAATGGCGTGCCGCTTTTTGTCCGCGAGCAGGAGGGGGACGCAATCGGCCGTTTGTACAACCAGCAGGAGGCCGGGCTCGTTTGTAATGAGCGCATCGGCTTTCGGCGTCTCCGCGGACGGCGCTACGTTCGCCGCGCTCACAACATGAACGATGTCTGAATGAATTTGGCGCAGAGCGATTACGCGCATGTCGCTGGCTTTCAAAGCGGCGAAGAAATTTTGCCGGTTTTGGAGAACGCGCTCGCGAGTGTCCCCATCGGTAAAACCTAGATTCAAAACCTTTTCGGCAATTTTGCGGCCGTCGCGGCTGGCTTGTAGTTCGCTAAGGCCCCCCGGCCGTGTGCTAAATCCATGAACGAGCCAACTCCGTTGCGCGAGCTGCGGCGCTTCCAGGATTTGCAAACCGCGCGCTCGACGCAAAACCCAGGGATCAGTTTTCTTTTGTACTTTCGGCGTAGAAGACTTTCGCCTGGCGGCTACCGGTGTCATGTGTGTGCACGTCTCGCTTACGAAGCATTCGAAGCAAATCAATTATAAGATACTCGTGGTTTCAAACACGCTCAGATCGCCACCGGCGGTTCCTGCAAGCATTGGCCGTTCTAGGGGAAGGGCTGATTGATAGTCGGGCTGGGATTGGATATCGCGGAGATCGACAGAATCGAAGCGGCAATTACGCGCCACGGCGCGCCGATCCTGGAACGTTTGTACGCCCCCGCGGAAGTGGCGTATTGCGAGCGTCATCGAAATAAATTTGAGCGCTATGCCGGGCGCTTCGCAGCCAAAGAAGCTGCGATGAAAGCGCTGGGAACAGGCTGGCGGCGCGGAGTGCGGTGGCGTGATATCGAGGTAATTCGAGAACCCAGCGGAAAGCCTTCCCTCGCCCTAAAAGGCGCTGCAAAGCGGATTGCGGATGGGCTAGGCGTAAAAAACATTTCGGTTACGATTACACACAGCGGAAATCTCGCGCTTGCTGAAGTTATTTTTGAAAACTAGCGGCCGCGTAAGCTTCCGTCGAGGTCTGGTCTAAAAGGACGGATGTTTCACGCCATTCGTTAGCGGGCACCCGGCCAGGAATTCGAACCTTCAGATAATTTGCGGTCAACGCCGAGGTCCAAGTGTCTTCACCACCAACCAAGGTGAGCGCGCGCAGAACGCGTCCGGCTTGGGTAGCACGAAATTCGAATGATTTTCTATGCGCGAGTGCGCGCAAGGCGCGAGCGCGTTCGCGAATAATGGTTGCTGGAACAGTTTCTCCGAGCTTTGCCCCTTCCGTGCCAGGACGAGCGGAAAAGGAGAACACGTGAAGATACGTAAACGGTAGTTGTTCTATCAGTTCAACGGTCGCCTTAAAATCTTCGTCCAACTCTCCAGGAAAACCGACGATGACGTCTGCACCTATTGCAGCATCAGGCGAGATTTGCCGGATTCGTTTCACCCGCTCCACATAATGCCCGGCGCGATACCAGCGGTGCATGGCTCGAAGGATGCGATCGGAACCCGATTGCAGCGGCACATGAAAATGAGGCGCCAGGCGAGGCGATCCTGCGATAAGCGAGATCAATTCCTCAGTAACGTCCTGCGGCTCGATGGAACTGAGACGAAGCTGTTCCAAATTAGTTTCGCCCAGGATGCGATGAATCACCTCGAATAGACTCGCACGCGGTGTAAGGTCGCGTCCGTACGCGCCAAGGTTGATTCCGCTCAAAACAATTTCTCGCGAGCCGCCCGCGACAAGCTTTTGAACTTCGGCGACCACCGCGGCAGCCGACAGGCTGCGGCTGCGTCCTCGAACGAACGGAATCACGCAGTAGGAGCAGCGGTTGTTGCAGCCATCCTGAATTTTCACCACCGGTCGCGTGCGGTCGCCTTCCCCCATTCCTACCGGCGCGACTTGCACAGAAGTCTGCGCGAAGATGTCTCCAGTTAGAATTTTCGCGGGACCACGCGCAAGAGACATTTGGCCGTCGTCGAGCAGCGAGGTCGGCACGAAATCTTTCTGTGTCAGAGGTGCTGCGGCAGAAATTCCCTCACTAGGTTGCCCGAGTAGACTAGCGGCAATCTTGGCAATCTCCATCTGATGCGAATTCCCGATTACCCAGCTCACGCCTGGGAGTCCTGCGATTTCCTCTGGAGCGCGTTGCGCGTAACAACCGGTGACAATGATACGTGCGGCAGGATGGGCGCGATGGATCTTGCGCACCGCCTCACGCGTCTGAGAATCCGCAGCGGCCGTCACGGTACAGGTGTTGAGTACCACGAGGTCAACAGAAGATCGATCATCGGTAAGATGAAATCCTTTGGCAAGCAAACCGTGACGCAACGCCGCGGCGTCCGCCTCGGTTGCTCGACATCCAAAGTTTTCGATCGAAAATGTGGCCATGCGTAAGAGCGTTTTCGCGGCAGCAAAATCCCGAAAGGAATTATAGCAGCCTTTAGGCTTGCACTGAATTTACGCCGGAACGCTCAACGGCAAGGTAGTACGGAGGTCTAAGGTTCGACGCCTCGGCGCTGATAACACAGCAGAATCAAATCGGCGCGGCGTCGGACTCCAAATTTTGCCAACAGATTGGAAACGTGGAATTTCACCGTACGTTCTGAGATATGCAAACGATCGCCAACTTCCTTGTTAGCCAAATTTTCCAGCAGCGCGCTAAGAACCTCCTGTTCGCGGCGGCTTAGCTCGGTGGGCGAATTTCCGCGCAGGCGGCGTCCCTGCGTGGAATTCAAAATCGAATCAACGAACCGCGAAAGAACGGTCCGGGGTACCCAGAAACCGCCGGAAGCCACCAGCGGCAAAGCCCGAGGGAGCTGTTCTCGCGCTTCTTCGTAATTCAGAATTCCCTTGACGCCCTGACGCAGCAGAGTGTGGCTCTCGGCTTCCTTCAGGTTATCTCCCACCACCAGCAGCCGAGCCGTGGTGTTGTGATCGAGAATATTCGCTAGCAGAGCGCCTGTTGCTTGACGAGCCGCATGAGCGTCCACCACATACACGGCTGCACGCGGCACTTCAAGATTGCGAAGATCAGGCGCCAGCATGGAATCAAGCTGACGCGACACGATCTGGCAGCCTGAGGGCGCCAGCACACGGCGAAACTCCTCAAGCACCATCGGATGGGGCGAGAGAAGACAGACCTTCAAACTCATCTTGGGGGAACCTTTTGCCATCGTAGGGTAGGCTAACGGAATTGAACGGCAGGGGCAAGACGGACAGAACGGGTGATTTCATACCAGATACGGGGTAATCAATACGACTCAAGACAACTTGGACCACACCAGGAAATGAGTTCGCAGAACTGGCAGGAGCAAGGTTGCTAATCCGATTCAGATAATCAGAATCAATCGAGCAACGAAGATTCGTCGATTTCCGTGAGATCGGAAGGTGACGCATCAGGCTTGCGTAACGGCCGTTTAGCAGGAAGGCCCGCTTGGCGAACTTTATAGAGTAAAGCGCGGTAACTGATTTTTAATACTTCAGCGGCCTTGCGCCGGTTCCAATGATTGGCCTGCAGCACTTTGAGGATGACGTCGTGTTCCATGCGCCGTGTTACCTGCTGCGCGATACGCTTCAAAGGAATGTTGCCGTCTTCGTTTAATTCGAAGGCAAAGCTCAAAGGCTTCTTTTCCTGCTGATGGCGATCGGAATGAAACGCTTCTTCCGATCCAAGAATAACGTAGCGGGCCATACAATTTTCCAGTTCGCGAATATTGCCGGGCCAGTCGCGCTGATGCAGGATTTGAAGCACACCTTCAGAGACGGGGCCCGCTTCGCGTTTGAATCGCCGATTGAATTGCTCGCGTAGATATTCGACTAAATAGGGAATGTCCTCGCGGCGATCGCGAAGAGCCGGAAGCGTCAGTGTGATTACGTTGATGCGATAAAAAAGATCGGCGCGAAATCCGCCGTTTTCGATTTCTTTCGCCAGCACGCGGTTGGTAGCGCAGATGACCCGCGCATCCATGCGCCGTTCTTCATGATCGCCGATGCGTGTGAAGTGACCGTCTTGCAGGACGTGCAACAACTTAGCCTGAAGGCTGGCATCGAGTTCAGCGATTTCATCCAGGAAGAGCGTGCCACCCTGCGCCATTTCCATGCGGCCGGGCTTCGCAGCGTTCGCGCCGGTAAAGGCACCCTTCTGAAATCCAAAGAGCTCGCTTTCGAGCAAAGTTCCCGGAATCGCGGGACAATTCACTTTAACGAAAGGTCCTTCGTGCCACGGAGAGCGCTCGTGGATAAACCGTGCCAGCACCTCTTTGCCCGTGCCGCTTTCACCCAAGACCAGGATCGGAACATTCAGACCCGCGGCGCGATACACTTTTTGCCTCACCGCCTGCATGGTCTCCGAGGGCCCGAAATACACGTGTTCCGGTGGTAGTTCAACAGGGTGATTTTGGAGTAAGGCTCTTGCTTCTGCGGTGGATGCCATGAACCCCTAGCTTACTGGGTTGAACTAGATGGGTATGTATCTGCCCGACAACTGCTTTGCACATAAAACGCCAAACGCGGCCAGAGAGAGGGTTCTGGCTGACAATATGATAGTCTTATTATAAGAACTCAATCAACCTGTTTTCTATATGTTGCTGGCGAAATTGAAGGGAACAACACCGAGGCAAGCGGGGCCGTCATAGTACTTGACCCCACTGAAAATTAGAAAACCTTGGGCACTTTCGGGAAGGCCGTTTCCCAATTCGTCCCTCGAAGTTCAGCCGAGATTTTTCCCATAGGCAGGAGCGCTCGGAGCGGGCAGTCTGCGGAATGCTTGGAAACAAATATTACAATGGGATGAAGTACGCCTCGATCATGGATCGCCACACCGAGCGATCACTCCGCTAGCGCTGCGGAAAAATCAAAGCTTCCAGCATGTCTGCTCGGGCTTTTTGGTCGGAAGCAAATAATTGAAGCAAGTCCGTTACGGATATCATTCCGCGATAGCCTTTTTGATTGTCCAGCACGACCAAATGATAGATCCCGTGCTGTTCCATTAATCGCAGGCAATCTTCCAGCGAAGTATCGGGCGTTGCGCTCACTAACTGGCGCGTCATAATTTCGGAGACGCGCATCCAGGCTGGGCATTTATTTTCAGCGGCGACTTTGTCGGATACGTCGCTTTGGGAGATCACGCCCAGTAGAACTCCCTGCTTGTCGCAAACTCCCACGGCGCGGACCTGCCGCTCGCGAAGGTAACGAGCAGCGTCGTAAACCGTAGTTTCCTCCGAAACAAAATAAACTTCGCGACGCGAAGCAATCAGATCCGCTACTTTCATAGGTTCTCCGTTCGCTGATTTCGCACGCCAGGCACGTGATGCAGCCTTGTCGAGCCTAACTCCGACTCCTACCTAATTGCAAGATGTGGGCCAAATCAAGTGTGGTTCACCGTGAATTTCGTATAAGTGAAAACGTAGGGGTAGAAGTAAAGCGGCCAGGCTTGGGCGAAAAAAATTTGGTGGAAACGGCCGCACCTTGGTGCAGGCCGCTTCCAGCAAACTTCAGAAAATCTGTGATGTTAGTTGGGAGATGCTTCGCCGCGAATAATATCGTATCGCTCGATCACCGCGGCTACTCCGATAGATTCGCGCTGATCGTCCTTCTGCTTGTCGACACGAACCACTCGTCCATGAGCCCGAACGAAGACTTCCGTCCCGCGAGTAATTTCCGCCGGCAGTGTAAGGGTGAAATCTACTTCCGTGCCGGGAGCGAGATCTTTTTCCATAATGAAGTAAACGCCACGAGTTGAGATGTCCCGGGTCTGACCGTCATGCGCCCCAGGCTCCCGATTGATGGGAAGGCGAACACTAACCGGCAGGGAAAGATCGTACCGTCGTGCCATGCGGCGTTCCGTCATCCCTGGTGCTCCGCTAAGAGTATTTTGAAGTTCACATCAACCCCCGTCGTGAGAGTAGCAATCCCTATTCCAAAGTGCACTAAGTGTTTAGCTTTGAACGTGCTCTACCAGGAACCTAAGGATTTCATCAAGTTCAGCCTAGCCAAAATATGGCGCTCGAAGCAAACCCTTTGAAAACAGCAACTATGATTTCCAAGATCCCAGCTGGGGGTGAGATCTCGGCAGGTTTTCCATATTCGGAATTTACGAAACGTTGTGTCGGAGCGGAATACTAGACCAGATTACCAGCAGGGTGGAAGACCTATTTCTTTGAATGTGCCCTACATATGCAACAGTTTGCCTGTGCAACTATTTGCCCGTAATAGGACTACGGAGTATTAGTCCTCAGCAGTACTACGTCAACTCTGGAGAAGTCGTTCGAGGGATCGATGCGCACGACCTCGAACGATGATTCCTAATCCCCCACAAGAAATGTTTCTAATGCTATGAGCCGCGAATCGCCGGTGCGCTTTCTTTTGCCTCGGCCTCTTTCGCAGCGGCCTCTCGGGCAGCCTTCGCCGCCGCAGAGCGCGCACCGCGCCCGGAATCCAAATTGAATTGTCGCATTTTGTAAAGCAGCGCTTTATAGCTGATGCCCAACATTTTTGCGGCATCCTTGCGGCACCAATTCGTTTTTTCGAGCGCATCAGCGATCGCTTCCATTTCGGCTTCGTCTTTCAAGCCACGCACGAGCGCTTTCAGGCCCTGCTCCTTCGGTGCGGGAGCTGCGTCGCGGGGGATCAATCGCTGCTGCTGGCCCGTCATTTCCAGCAATTCACGGAAGCTGCCTTCGTCATCTTCCAGAATCACGTAACGTTTGACGAAATTTTCCAGTTCCCGCAAGTTGCCCGGCCATGGGTACCGCAGGGCTGCCTCGATCAAATGCTTGGAAGGATCGGGAGCTGCCTTCTGATATTTTTCGCTGTATTTCACCAAGAAATGGCGGAACAGCAGCGGTATTTCCGTGGTGCGTTCGCGGAGCGGCGGAATATGAATCGAAAGAACATTCAACCGGTAATAGAGATCCTCACGGAAGCGACCCGAGCGCATGGCTTCTTTCACGTCCATGTTGGTAGCCGCGAGCACTCGCACATCCACATTTACCACCGCACGCGCGCCTAGCCGGGAATATTGACCGTCCTGCAAAACGTGCAGAAGCTTGGCCTGAAGATGCGGGCTCATCTCCGCGATTTCGTCTAGGAAGATGGTCCCCTTGTTGGCCAGTTCGAATTTTCCCGGCTTGGAGCGCACCGCGCCAGTGAAAGCGCCTTGCTCGTATCCAAAAAGCTCCGACTCAAGCAATTCTCCGGGAAGCGCAGCGCAATTCACCTTTACAAACGCCTGCACACGCCGCGTGGAGCGAAGATGAATCATTCGCGCCACCACTTCTTTACCCACTCCGCTTTCTCCGCTGATGAAGACAGGCACATCGACCGGAGCAATCTGCAAAATCTGCTGGCGAATCTTCAGCATTTGCGGGCTGGCTGCGAGGAAAGAAAGATCTTCGGTGAGCGCTTCGCAATATTCGCGCAGCGCTTTATTTTCCGAACGCAGCTGTTGCTTCTGGCGGCACTTCAAGAACGCTGCGTCGAGCTCCGGTTTCTCGAACGGCTTGGTCAAGTAGTCCAGAGCGCCTAACCGGATCGCTTCGACTACCGTGGTTACCTCGTTCGAGCAGGAAAGCATGATCACATTGAGAGAGCGGTCAATTTGCATCAACTGACGCAAAGTCTCGAGCCCGTCAATTTCGGGCATCAATACGTCGAGGATAATGAAATGCGGACGTAAACCGGCGCCGACTCTCTCGAGCGCTTCCTTGCCGCCCGGAACAGTTTCAACGTCGTAACCGTCCACTTCCAAAAGCGTCTGAAGATACTTGCGAATACTCGGTTCGTCGTCTACCACCAGAATTTTTTCTTTTTCGGCCATCGTATGTCCCTGGGAACGAACTAGTCCGTTCCAATAAATCAATGTTTCGAGTTACTCGGTGTTAATGGGAAGCAAAAATGAAAATGAGCTTCCGCTTCCTAGCACGCTATCAACCCATACTTTTCCACGGTGAGCTTGAATCAAACGCTTAGTAATTGCCAGGCCTAAGCCCATGCCAGAAGAGGATGGATCAACACGCACGAATTCTTCAAAAATCTCCTGATGAAATTCAGGGGCAATTCCTCCGCCCGTATCTGCAACCGAAATCAAGACGCTGTTAGCGCGCATGCCGCTGTCACGCCGGCGATCGGTGGAAGGTGATGCCTCTGAGACTCGCCGCTCCCAGAAATGAGGCTCGGCAACTAAAGTAACCGACCCTTCCGGCGGCGTGTGCTTCAGTGCGTTATCCAGCAGGTTGGCAACGCATTGCTGCACTTTTTGGTAATCGAATTTAAACGACGGCAAGTCCGGATGAATTTTTATATCCAGATGCACTTTCGCGCGCTGAAACGCGTCTTGCCAACGACATGTAAGGTCATTAACGCAATCCCGCAAATCGTTTTCGCGTAACTGCAATACGAGTTTTCCGCTCTCGAGTGCCGAATAATTTAAGAACATGGAAACCAAACGCACCAAGCGATCGCAGCTTTCTTTCGATTCCTGCAGCATGTCGCGCTGGCGATCGGTAAGTTTTCCCAGCGAACCCGACAGCAAAAGATCGTAATAGCCTTTCATAACCGCCAAAGGAGTCTTCAACTCATGTGCGGCCGAAGCTAGAAAAACCGTTTTCTGCCGGTTCACTTCCTGAAGCCGCAAATACGCCGCGAGCAGATTCCGATAAGTAATTTCGCGCTCTTGCATCAACTCTTGCACCGTCTGCCGCATTTCCGCTTCGTTGGCCAGCGACTGCGGGGCAGTTGGTTCCACGTAAACAACAAGCCAATCCGGTTCCGGGAGCCAGCGAACTCTTGCGCGGCTTTTTCCCGCCGGCGAATCCACTTGAAGATTCACTTCCTGTTCGCCGCTTTCCAACTGATCCACAATGCCTTTGCGATCAGCATGCAGAATGTCTCTGAAAAGATTCAGTTCGACCTTGGAGGGTGCCCCGTTGGAACTGAGTTGATCCTGGGCATGCAAGTTCGTAAACAAAATTCGACCCGCTCGGTCCGCGACCACCAATGGACGGTCAAAGGCGTCTAATAGACTAGCCACCAGGTGAAAAACCTGCTGGCCGGTCGCCTGGGGGTCTGCTGTGAGGCTATTCGTCAAAATTCCCCTCCCTTGGGGGCTTATCGCGGGGGCGAAGACACCATTCTCGAGTTTTCGCGACGGGCGAAGGGAACCGCGCTCAAGGAGACTCATGCTCGCAAAGCCTCGGAATGGAGTCAATGGTAAATACGTCCTAGTTTGCGCTATGCACTTGCATAAAATTGGAAATCTACTGGAGTATATTTGCCCTATTGACTTGGGGTCAGGGCTTCCCGAGGTTTCACGCTCTTGTAATCTTATGATAATGTGTGGTTTAAGTTTTGACGTGCCGACTGCAGGAAGTTGCATTCAAATTGCGTACTAGTGAGAGTACTAAAACTGGAGTACTAATGGGCGTCTCGGAAAACGTTCTTCACCACAAAGTAAGCATGGCTCCGCTCTATGAAGAGCGCAGGCGCTTCCAGCGAATCCATCTGCAGGTGCCGATGTTCATTCGCGGACGAGATGCGCATGATGAACAGTTTCTCGAGCTAGCTAAGACTTTAGATGTCAGCGGTTTAGGTGCTTTTCTTACTTGTCCTCGCTCCTTGGCGGTGAACGAAATCATTACCCTTACGATCCCGGCACCTTCGATTACTTCCACTGGTTTAGTTCCCGCAGGCATGCCGCCGATCCAAGCACGCGTAAAAAGGCAGCAGCAAGCAGGCGATGTTTACCTCGTCGGCGTCGAATTTCTGAAGCCCATTGGCTAAATCTTTTCCTCCAGGTTTTTCCACAACGCGCCGCTTTTTCCACAAGTCTCTCGTGGAGATTGTGTCTTGCCGTTGCCATAAAGTGGAATCCATTTACACGCTGGCGCAGCCTACGCCCTCAATTCGCCATTGACGTCCCGCAGAAACCGTGTAATTTTCCCTTTGGCAGCAACTTACGCGCCTTTTATAGCTCAGTATTCTTTTCAGAGATTGGACTGTCCCTTGCTGTAAGTCCTCTGCCCCCGCAGTGGCCCCTTAGTTAGGGAAGCTAGAACTTTTTCCGGAACCCATTGATGCCCCAGCCCGAATCCTTGGCTCCACAGCCGTCTGCGGAAGACTCCTATCTCGAAGTCCTCGCCGAGACCCTGGAAGGTCTCGAGGACTCCGCTCGCGGTCAATTCTTACGCCAGTTTTTCCGCACCATTGCCCGCATTGATCTTTCCGACGCACAGGCCAACGAATATTGGGAACGAATTTTAATCCGTCGCCGCGAACTAGCCGAAAGCATCGGAAAAAGGATTTCGTTGAAGACGGCGATGGTTGACGTACTGGCTTCCACGAACTTCTTGCGCGTTCCCATCCTGATGGAGTACGAAGAATTCAAGAAGTTGCAAATTAACGCAGCGACCGACCCGCTCACCGGCCTGTACAATCGCCGTCTCTTCGACGAATACTGCGACAAGGAACTGAATCGTGCGAAACGTTACGGCCACCAGCTCGCCGTAGTAATCCTCGACGTCCACAAGCTCAAAGAAGTGAATGACCGCCACGGCCATTTGCAAGGCGACCAGATATTGCAGCTCGCTGCAGCTACTCTGCGGAAAACATTACGCGCCTCAGACTTCGCATTCCGCATCGGCGGAGACGAATTCGCGCTGCTTCTGCCTCAGACAGATACCGAACAGGCCAACACGCTTTGCCGCCGCGTTCGCGCTCAATACGAAGGCGACATTCATTCGCTGAAACTGGATCCTAGCGTAACTCTGGACTTCGGTATCGCCGTGCTACCGGTGGATGGCGAACAGAAAAGCGAATTGATGGGAACCGCCGACGATCGCCTTTACCAACTGAAGAACGCCGGACGCATCGCCTCGCCCTTGACCCCGCCGGCATCTCCTTCATCGCCAAAGAGTAACCGCGACGAGCGCTCGTCGAAAGGCCAGGAAATTACTGGCGCCTCTCCGGAGAGTGCTCCGAAGGCACAACCGGAAGGCCCTTCGCCGATACCTGAGCGTGAAGTTCCGTCTTCAGCAGATTCTGGTTCGCTGGAAGCTGCTTCTGTCGAGCCGCAGCATGAGCATCGTCCCGTTGAACCTCCGCCGCAATCTTCAGGATCTGGCTCTGCACAACCGCCCAAGCCGACCCCCATTTCGACTTCGCCATCGCGTGACGAAAAACGCAAATGGGAACGCGTATCGCTCGCTGGAACGAAAGCTTACGCCATGCTCAGCGAAACAGATAAGCAAACGGCCACGGTGATTGACTTAAGCTACGGCGGAGTCGCGCTACTTCTGGAAAAGGGTGGAGAGCTGCCGAAACAGTTCAGCGCAATTCTTCACGTCCCCATTTTGCCGCCTGTACGCGTTATCCTGCGCCAGACATACATACAGCATCTGGATGGCGGTCGCATACGTGCCGGATGTTCTTTCGTTTCTTAAGCAATTCGAAGGGCTTTTGTGGCATCCGCGTGGGGTCCCTGAGCATCTAAGCCATCGTTGCAATTCAGCATAGATGCAATATAATTAAATTTTCCCGCTGACCTAGCGACGCGACCGTGTGTTCCGCCTGGTATTCGGTTGCGCAGACCGGTCAGTAGACAGGAGCGTCCCATGAAGGAAGGAATCCATCCCGATTATCATGCCGTAAAGGTGCATTGCGCCTGCGGCAATACGTTCGACACGCGCTCGACGATCAAGGGCAATATGATCCGCGTGGAAATTTGCTCGAACTGCCATCCGTTCTTTACCGGCAAGCAAAAATTGATCGATACCGCCGGGCGCGTGGAGCGGTTCCAGAAAAAGTATGCGGACAAAGCGGCTTCCCTGAAGAAGTAGCGCTACTTTTTCTTAGCTCGAATCTCGAAAATCAAAGGCCCTCGGAGCGAAAGTTCCGAGGGCTTTTTTTCGCCACACTGAATTAACTCCTGTGCGGTGTACAATGCTCGCAGAAAATGGCCACACAATTATTCCCATCATCGGAACCGCCGATTGGATCGCAGGTGGAAACCGCAGCGCCTCGGGTAACCTTACGCAACTACTTCGCTCACCCATTTGATTCCGCCATTGCGGCTGCCAGGACCTGCTACTCGCCGCGCTTGATCGGTCCCGACGAAATCACCGACAAGCAACGTGTGAACATTGGCTCGGCCACTTACTACGGCGGCCACCACACCGTATTCCAACACGCCCATTTCGAGTTCGGCTTGGAAAATATCAGCCGGCAATTTGTGTGGTCGTTTCTGCACGCGCATCCCTTTTATAACTCCGAGCAGCAAAGCCAGCGCTATGTGCGTCTGGATCGCCCGCAAGCTTACGTACCCGTAGACAGCGCTACCTTCGGCCCCGCCGAGCGCTCGATTTACGAGAAAGCCATCGCGCGCGCCTGGGATACCTATCGCGAACTCACGCGCGTGCTGCAACCCACCGCTCGCGGAATTCTTGCCGATATCTGGCACGTCAGTCCGATGTCACATCCCAAGCGCGTGCAAAAAGTGGATCGGCAAGCGGAAAAACGTGCGATTGAAGTTGCGCGCTACGTTTTGCCGGTAGCTGCTTTCACCACCATGGTGCACACGCTCTCGGGGATCGTTTTGCACCGGCTATGGCGCATGCATGCCGCGAGCGATACGCCCTCCGAAGCGCGTCAAGTGATTGCAGAGATGGTCGCGCGCGTTCGTGAAGTGGATCCGCAATTCTTCGATCGCTTCGATAATGCGCCCATGGACGAACCGCCCGAGTGGTACCAACCCAAGCGTGATGGCGAAGAATTTGCCCGCGAATTTGATGCCAAGTTGGCTGGGCTGACTTCGAGTCTTGTCGACTATCCGCCGCATGCAATTCCTGTGATGGCGGAGGCCTACCGCGCTGTGATGGGCTTGGCCGTCGCGGAATGTCCGGACGCCGAAGCGGTGGATCGCATGCTAAATCCGGCCCGCAATGCATACCGCCGCGAGACGCTCGATATCGGCGTGCATGCGCCCATGATGCGTGCATTGCAGCATGCCAATTTTACTTTCGCAAAAAAGATCAGCCACACCGCCGACAGTCAGGACCAGCGGCACCGTATGGTTCCTGGTTCGCGTCCCCTGCTGACTCTGGCGGATACCCGCTCGCCCGATTACGTCGCGCCCATGTTGATTCGCGATAACCCGCGCGCCATGGAGATCTACCAGCGCGCCATGGAAGAAGCGTGGACCGCAAAAAACGAATTGCTCGACCGCGGTGTCCCCTTGGAATTGGCGCTGTATCTCTTACCCAACGCAAAAGCAATTCGCCTGCTGGAGACAGGATCGCTTTTGCATTTGCTCCACAAATGGACCATGCGCACTTGCTTCAACGCCCAGGAAGAAATTTATCAGGCCTCGATTGAAGAAGTAGAACAAGTTCGTAGGGTTCTCCCGGAGCTAACCAGATATATCGGCCCGCCTTGCCATCTTCGCGCTGGCATTTCCACGCCGATCTGCACAGAAGGCTCGCACTTCTGCGGTGTGAAAGTCTGGCTCGATTTCCCCAATATCCAGCGTCGTATATGACGCGCCGCGGCAGTCTGGCGTATTACCTCACCGCGTGGATCTGCGGATGCTTCTTCATGAGCCTGGCCGTTTGGACCCGCGATCTCTTCGGTGCCTCCTCCAACGATGCGTTTTCTTCGCGCTCCGTCTTTGGCCTGATTTTTTTCAATTTTTACGGCCTGGTTTTTGGCGCCATAGCCGCGCTCCTCGGCGCATTTCTGTTAAGGCGTGTGATGGCAGCCCTCCAATGCCTCACCGCAACTCACTGGGCCGCACTCGGAGCAATACTCGCCCCCGTTCTCATCGCCATCCTAGGAATCTGGGGAAAGCGTATCGGCACGGAAGGCCAAGGTGGGTTGCGCGTGTTGAGACTTATTACCTACGGCCCCATGACCGTCTTCGAAGCAGGCTGGTGGCTCCCCATCCCTGCCGGAGCGGCCACCGCATATTTGCTATGCCGCGTACAGCGTGCCTTCGCTCCACAAAAATCCCCGCAGAATTAAATCGCCGCCAGAATATCCAGTTTACCTGCAGACCTAGCGTTTGAGGATGCGCGTACAGTTCGGAGAGACAAGCTCGTAACGAATGCCCCGCCAGCGGATGCGCTTACTAAGTGATGAAATCACAAAATTCCAAGCGAACAGGAACGGAACAACCGGCGCGAGAAAAACGCACGCCATACTTGTTTCCTGCAACTTCCCTTTCCACTCCGGAATCGCTTCGTTGATCGCGATGATTCTCAGCGCCCCTTTCATCGCTGCCAGCAACGGCACCGCGAGCGCCACCAACACCAGTTGACCCCACGGATCGCCATCGACAATGCAATAGAGAATCACAAATGCGGCATACAGCATGGTGAGTGTATAGGCCAGATTCATAAGGCCGCCGACCAGCCATCGACGATGCGAATACACTCGCGTAATCAACATCTGCCTGTCGGTGAATTCGAACAGTTCAGACCAGGTCCACGGATGTAAGGTGGCAGCGAAACATTCAGAACAAAAAACGATTGGCCTGTTTGCCTGCTGCAGAGCAGTTGTTAATGCGAAGTCGTCGCTGACCGCGCCTTTCCATGCTTCCAACACGTGCACATCCTCGAAAGTCTTGCGCCGGATCGCTGTAGCGCCTCCCCAACAGAAGTTATCGTTAGGTTTCCCCAGAAGCGTGGCCACCGCCGCGTTCCACGCAGATGCCATGGCGCTCGCCAGAGAGCTGGCTCCCATCCCGCCCGGAAAAATCCAGCGATAACCGGTAGTCGCTCCGATCCCTGCATCCTGCAGAGGAGCAATCAACTTCGTTAGCCATCCTCGTGAAAGGCGGACGTCCGAGTCCGTGAAAACGAGCACTTCGAATTTTCCCGGCAGGCCTTCCACCGTTCGCTGGAGATTGAACACTTTCTCGCCACAATCTTCCGGAGGCCCGGCAATCAAAATGTGCACCGGCCGTTGGCTCGCGGCTTTCACGCGCTCGATAATTTTCACCGCGGGGTCCAAACTTGTCGCCAAGGCAAAGTAAATTTCGTAGTTCGGATAATCGAAACGCGTGAGCGCTAGAAGATTCTCTTCCAGCCCACGCTCGCTTCCTTTACAGGGACAGATCAAGGCGGCTTGCGGAGTGTAAAAGCCCGCGTGGGAGGTGAGCCGCTTCCGCACCATGGTCACCCAAGCGAAGCCGTTCCAAAGGGAATACACCCCTAGGGCGATCTGCAGAATTACAACAACGTAGAAAACTTCCAGCATAGCGCGAGAATAGCAAAAATAAGCTGCCCGCCGTGCGACTTCGCAGGTTGACTTGCTCGAACCCGCAACGATAAAATCGGCTCATTTCCTCGGCCCACATTTCAAACCGGAGAGCTCACCTCATGTCCACGTCCGCGCAGCCCATAAACGAAGCAAAGCTTCACGAATTCATGATGAAAGCGGTGGGAGAGATGGGAGCAGCCATGAACGCAGCTCTCATCCTCGTCGGCGACAAACTCGGAATTTACAAAGCCATGGCCGGCTCGGGGCCTATGACCTCGGAAGAAATCGCCGCCAAGACAAAAACGCACGAGCGTTACGTCCGCGAATGGCTGGCAGCGCAAAGCGCCGGCGGCTTCATCATCTACGACTCTGCAACAAAACGTTATACGCTGCCGCCCGAGCAGGCACTCGCTCTGGCGGACGAAAACAGCCCCGTTTTTCTTCCAGGCTTTTTCGAAATCGTATCCGCCTGTTTGAAAGACGAACCAAAAGTGACCGAAGCCTTTCGCACCGGTAAAGGACTAGGTTGGCACGAGCACGATAACTGCTTGTTCGCCGGCACCGAGCGTTTCTTTCGACCGAATTATCGCGCCCATCTAATCAGCGAATGGATTCCCGCGCTTGGCGACGTGGAAAGCAAATTAAAGAATGGAGCAAAGGTCGCGGACGTGGGATGCGGCCTCGGCACTTCCACAATATTGATGGCGCAGGCCTATCCGAAGTCCACATTCGTAGGATTCGATTACCATCCCGCGTCGATTCAGATGGCGCGAGAAGCGGCCGCAAAAGCGGGTGTTTCTGACCGAGTTAAATTCGAAGTTGCCTCCGCAAAGGAATTTCCGGGCGAAGGCTATCAACTCGTTGCGTTTTTCGATTGTCTGCACGATATGGGCGATCCCGAAGGCGCCGCTCGCCACGTGCGCAAGACCCTTGATCCCGGCGGCGCATGGATGATCGTCGAGCCCTTCGCTAACGACAAGCTGGAAGATAATTTGAACCCCATCGGGCGCGTCTTCTACGCCGCTTCCACTATGCTGTGTACCCCGGCTTCGCTTTCGCAAGAAGTGGGACTCGGGTTGGGAGCGCAAGCGGGAGAAGCGCGTCTTTCGAAAATCCTGAAGAATGCCGGATTCACGCACGTGCGACGTGCGGCGGAGACGCCATTTAATATCGTCCTGGAAGCGCGTCCGTAGCTCGCCTGCGTATTTAATTGCCCCGGCGGCGGGCGAAGACCTTGTGCAGAACACGGTCGGCCGCCGTATTGAGCTCCAGCTGAAATTTTCCGGCCGCCCGCCGCGCTTGGTCCATCAGAGAGGGATCCAGTAGCAACGCTGTGCGATCGACGAATGGTCCGGAGGCTACAGCGCGGGTTGTACGTCCGGCTTGCCGTCTAGGTTCTCGCTGCGTCAAGGTCTCGTAAAGCTCCAGATCGTGCCAGAATTCTTGCGCGTCTTCATCGCTCCAATTCAGGGCTTGCCCGAGCGCCACAAAAAACTCTTCGCGGAAAAGATCGAGCAATGGAATAGCAAGATCGAGACTGGATTTTTTCCCCGGTTTGGCTTTCGCTCCCTTCCGTCCCTTCTTGGTCTTTTTAGTTTTCCTGATGGCACGCTTCGGCTCGCGAACGTTTACCCGAACCTTCAATCGCGCCGGTAAAACATCTGCCGTTCGCAGAACCATGGCGAGAATCGCTTCCCTGCGGATCGTTTCGAGTTGCTCGTAGTAGTGCGCTGGCTGGTCCGCTCGCCCTGGTCGGCGGTTTTCAGCCGCGTACATGTCCAGGAAGCGCGGAACCATCTCGTGATGATCGAGTGTGGCCAGCAAGAGCGTCGCGGCTTCCCGCGCGCGCACCACAAGTTCTCTTGGGCGGTAGGGCATTCGGAAGTTTCTAGCTGTACGCGATTGCGCTTCGCGCCGCAATAGGAAACCCACGTTGTGCGCTAATTCGGCATAGGGGAGCGGTCCCCCGCTCGCCCCTGCCACAGCGGGTCCGCATACGGCGGTTCACTGGGTTACGCGAGGTTATCGAGGAGTCGAGGAAGACCGAGAGCGTCAAAGTAGGCCATGGGTAGCGCGTATTGCAGAGCGGGGCTAATCGCCAGTGGCCACCGGCCGTGAGGACAACCCGCCGTTTGTGCGGCGAGAAACCTTAAAAAAAAGGCCCGGGAATTTCTTCCCGGGCCCTAGGGGGCTGTCTCTTATCCAACGATTTCGGTTTTAGTGGATGGGACCCGCTGGACCAATCGCCGGCAGCTCATCGCCACCAGTAATAGGCCGCACAGGCTTTTTCTCGAATTTGCCAAGTGCAATTTCAAGCGCTTGCTCCGCAGTACGTACGAAGTGGATCTTCATGCCGTCCAGCATCTCGGGCGGCAAATCCTCCAGCACGTTCGGTTCGTTCTCTGACGGAAGAATTACTTCGCGGATGCCCGCGCGTTTTGCGCCCAGCACCTTTTCTTTAATTCCGCCCACCGGAAGGACGATACCGGAGAGCGAAATTTCTCCCGTCATCGCCACACGCGGCCGAATCGCTCGTCCCGTCAATAGGCTGACGAGAGCGGTAACCATAGCCACGCCTGCTGACGGCCCATCCTTCGGAATCGCGCCCGAAGGAACGTGTACGTGCAAGTCGAGCTTGCGGAAGAAATCCGGATCGATGCCGTAACGTTCGGAGTTAGACCGCACCCAACTCAGCGCCGCTCGCATCGACTCCTGCATCACCTCGCCCAAGTGCCCGGTCATGGTGAACTGCTTTCCACCACGCGCCTTGCTGGCTTCGATGAACACAATGTCGCCGCCCACCGGAGTCCAAACCAAGCCCACCGAAACTCCCGGTTTCGTCACGCGCTCTTCCACTTCCTTTTCTATTCTGACTTTCTGTATTCCGAGCGCTTCGCGAACCGCTTCTGGAGTAACAATATGCTTTTCGGTTTTGCCTTCGGCGATGCGCCGGGCTTGCTTTCGCACGAGCGTTGCAATTTCGCGCTCAAGGTTTCGCACCCCGGCTTCGCGAGTGTAGTGAGCGATCAAGTCATGAATCGCTTCGTCCGTGAACTCAATCTGCTCGCCCAACACGATGCCGTGTTCCTTCGTCTGCCGCGGAATCAGGAAGCGTTTTGCGATACCGATCTTCTCTTCTTCCGTGTATCCCGCAAGCTCGATGATTTCCATGCGGTCTCGCAGCGGCTCTGGAATCGGATCCATCCAGTTGGCTGTGGCCACAAACAGAACCTTCGAGAGATCGAACGGCACGTCAAGGTAGTGATCGCGGAACGAGGAATTCTGTTCCGGATCGAGCACCTCCATCAACGCCGCCGAAGGATCGCCGCGGAAATCGCGTCCAAGCTTATCGACCTCGTCCAGCATGAATACCGGGTCCATGGTCTCGGCTCGGCGAATCCCTTGAATGATTTGCCCAGGCAGAGCGCCGATGTAAGTACGCCGGTGCCCGCGGATTTCAGCTTCATCATGCATTCCGCCGAGCGAGATGCGCACAAACTTGCGTCCCATGGCCCGTGCAATCGATTTTCCAAGCGAAGTTTTGCCCACGCCTGGAGGCCCGAGGAAGCAAAGGATCGGACCCTTCATTCCCGGTTGCAGTTTTTTCACCGCCAGGTAATCCAGAATGCGTTCTTTTACCTTCGTGAGATCGTAGTGATCCTGGTCCAGGATTTCTTGCGCCTTCGAAATGTCGATGTCCTCTGTTCCAGAGGTTTTGTTCCACGGCAACGCGGTCATCCATTCCAGGTAAGTCCTCGCCACCATGTACTCCGCCGAAGCAGGAGTCATCTTCGCGAGCCGCTTCAATTCGCGCTCGCATTCTTTCTTGGCCTCGGCCGTCATTCCCGACTCTTCGACCTTCTTGCGAAGCTCTTCTATCTCCGCTTGGCCGTCGTCGGATTCGCCAAGTTCCTTCTGAATCGCCTTCATCTGTTCGCGAAGCAAGAACTCGCGCTGCGTCTGATTCACTTGCTCTTGAACTTGCTCGTGAATCTTGTTGCGTAGGTCGAGCACTTCGCGCTCTTTGGTTAACTCGTTGATCAGCGTTTCAAGCCGCTTCTTCACGCTGAAGGTTTCCAACAGCTCTTGCCGAACCATCGTGCTCAGGGACGGCAACGTAAATGCCACAAAATCCGACAAACGTTCCGGCGAAGGTTGATTCATCACTTCGGTCTGAAGATCGTCGGATAGCTGCGGTGAACGGGTCACCACCTCGCGAAACAATTCCTGCACGTTGCGCTCGAGCGCGGTGAGCTCCGCATCGCGCTGATTTTCCAGGTCGGGCTGTGCTTCCACACGGCCGCGCAAGAATGGCTTCAACGAAACCACTTCCAGCACGCGTATGCGTTCCAAACCCTCCAGGAATGCCACGATGTTTCCATTGGGCATCCGCACCATCTTATGAACCCTGGCGAGCGTGCCCACACTGTGCAGGTCGGCACCGGTGGGAACCTCAACGCGTGGATCCAGTTGTGCCACAACACCAAGGAGCTTCTCTGGCCCCTCCAGCGAATTCAAAAGCGCCAGAGAGCTCTCCCGCCCCACTGGCAGCGGCATCACCGCGCCCGGGAACAGGACGGTATCGCGCACAGGTAGAATCGCGAGTTGTTCTGGGATAACTCTATTTGTTTTACTCACCTGATCCCCCTTAAATTCCAACCACTCCTCCCAAATTTCTTACTTACAATATCGTTAGATGCAACGGATGCTGAAAAAGGTCCGCGATCAATTAGCTAGATGTTATGAAGTATGTTGATGCTATCACACTAAAGCTTGGAACTCAAGTCCTCTGCATCATCCTTAGTTATCCGTAAGCATAAGATAATACTCAACTTGCTTTATTCTTGACCGGCAGAGACTTTAGGAACTCGATGGCTTCTTCGCGGGTATGAATCAGATCGTTTAGCTGAGCTTCCTCGACTGCATCCAGAATCTGCCTGAACGAAGGCCCGGGCGGAAACCCCATAGCCACCAGGTCGTCTCCCGTCAGGAGCCTCGCCGGCCGGATCTGTTCTGCGGGGGTGTCGCGGACGTAGGCCTGCACGAACTCATAGTTGTCGAGCATTCTGTGGCTCGAAAGGCAGTCCAAGCGGTGCAGCTCAAGGTGCTCATCGAACCGATTTAGCCGCGCGAAGCGCTTCAGAGTGGAGGGCTTCATCTGCAGCACATCCTTGAACTTCATGTGATTGGCCACCAGCACCGCGATCTGCGCCGTATCCTCGTTCGAGAAACGAAGCCGGCGGCAGATTTCTTCCGCCATGCGCACGCCCACCTCTACATGGCCGTCAAAACGAATCCTATCGCCGGTCTGCGAAGCAGGCTTGAACGTGGCCGGTTTGCCAACGTCATGCAAAAGCACACCCCAAGCGAGCGTCGGAGGACAACCCGCTGGAAGCTGTTGCAGCATAAGCAGCGTGTGAATCCACACGTCCCCTTCGGGATGATATTGCGGGGGCTGCTCCACTCCCTTCATGCGCGCAATTTCTGGAAGAATTTCGGGCAGGAGCTTGGTCTCATCCAACAGCTCGAATCCCCGGCGTGCCGCGCCTTCCGTAAGAAGCTTGGTCAACTCCTCGCGAAGCCGCTCCGGGGAAACCTGCTTGATCTCCCGGGCTAGTTTCTGAATGGCCTGCAACGTCTTCGCTTCGATCGCATAATGCAGTCGCGCCGCAAAACGCACCGCTCGCACCAGCCGCAATTTATCTTCGCTGAAACGCTCTTCTGGATTTCCAATAGCGCGAATAATTCCAGCACTCAAATCTTCGCGCCCGCCGACGAAATCCAGCACTTCGTTCGTTTCCGGGTCCAGCAGCAACGCATTGATGGTAAAATCCCGCCGCTTCACATCTTCCTGCGCCGTTCTTGAAAACACTACATTATCGGGATGTCGCCCGTCCGAGTAACCTAGGTCTGAACGAAAGGTGGCAACCTCAACCGTCACAATTGGGTCGTCTTCGCTGTTCGCGGGCTCTCCCACGAGCATCACTCCGAATTTCGCCCCCACTTCCAGCACTACGAACGACCCCGAAAACAATTCACGGATTCGGTCCGGGGTCGCGTCCGTAGCAAGGTCATAGTCCGCCGGTTCGCGCCCGAGAAGGATGTCGCGCACACACCCGCCCACAAAGTAGGCCTGACGCCCAGCCCCTTTCAGAATTCGGCAAATGCGCTCGGCGAGAACACGCTGGTCCATAGCGCAATTATGAGCGAAATTCTTTGCAGTTGGTAGTTGGGGAGGCTGGTCAGTTCCATATTGACTCTGAAAAGAGGCACTGCGGCAAGGCTTCCAGCAATTTATCGAATGCCAACCTGGCCGCGTACGCTATCAATCAATTTCTTGGAATCGTATCCAACACCGGCCTTGAAGACCGTCTCCACATTTTCTATCTCTTCGATGTTCTTTGAAGGATCACCCTTTATCAAAACGAGGTCTGCCTGCTTGCCGGGCGCCAGCGTTCCAATTCGATCTTGCCGGCCCATATATATCGCGCCATTTTCCGAGCCGATCTGAATGGCTTGCACCGGGCTGAATCCTGCTTCAACGAGCAACTCGATTTCGCGTTGATCGCCGAATCCAGGAAGCACCCCACCGTTTCCAGTTGGATCCGGACCGCAGAGCAACAATCCTCCGGCCTTGGCGAACGCTACCTCAAAATCCATCTCTTTGCGCAGTAGCGCCGAATCCGAGCTCGAGTAGGCGCGGGCAATTAGATAGCTTTGGGCCGATTCTGCTGACATGGCATCTAGCGTGCGGCGCTGCAATTTCGGCCGCCCCGGCACATTCGCTTCGAAGACGGGCAGCGTCGAGGTCACCGCCACGTGATGTGTCACCAGATTATTTATAAGTTCCTGCACGGGAGCCCCGTGGACGTCTTGCTTGGCCCAAGCCGCGCTCCCCCCTTGCGGACATACATTCACTTTCTTATCCGCCACGAACTCGGTGTCCGCAAAAACAGGTCCGTGCTCCAGATCATCGATTCCCAGCGCCACCGCTTCCGGCCAGGTCACCGAACAAAGATGTCCGGTCAGTTTCATTTTGTGCGCATGCGCTTCCTGGATCGCCACACTCAATTCCTCGCGCGTGATGTTCATATACGCTTTGTACGACGTCATACCCTCCGCCGCCCAATAGTCCACCGTGCGTTTCGCATCATCCGGTCCGGTGAGTTCATGCATCTGGGCAAAATACGTCGTAGGGCCTTCCAGGTATGGCGCCGTGGCATCGATGCTGGGCCCCGGCATCAAGTTTGCATCGATCCGACTTTTAACTTTCAGATCCGTGTAAGGTTCCACGCTCCCAGTCGTGCGCATGGTAGTGACGCCCGCCGCAAGATAAAGTCGCGGTGCGGTGTAAGGAATTTCCGCGATAAACAATCCCGGCTCGTCAATTCTTCCGTTGGCAAATTGCATCGAGATCGAGTCCGTGTAGTACAGATGGTTGTGCATTCCAACCAGCCCAGGAATCACCGTGTAGCCAGTGCGGTCCATAACCTGCGCCCCCTGTGGGTTTTGCGCGGATGCAGCCGGCCCGATCGACTGTATCTTGCCGTCCGCGATAACGACCGATTGGTCTTCCTTAGGCGCCGTTCCCGTTCCATCGATCACGCGTACGTGATTCAGAACGACCACCGGCGCATCCACACTGACGAACTCGGCGACATCAGACGATTTCTGAGCTTGCGCGCGAGTGCTCGCGGCAACGAACAACCCAAGCAAAAATAGAAAACGCATCCATGCTCCTGGCAAACTGGCAATCGAAAATTCCCTAAAACGACAGTATCCTCCAGCAATTCGTTAAAAGGAATGCGAGAGGTGTCCGGCCAAGCTCTCACCGCAAATCACGCCGTCACACGAAGAACCAGCGCAGTAATGTCGTCATGCTGACGCGCGTAACCCACAAAATTGTTCACATCCGTCATCACCCGCGAAAGAGCCTCTGCGGCGCTCCCCGACGTCGTATTCAAACTGCCGAGAAGCCGTTCCTCGCGAAACTCTTCGCCCGTCTCGTTTACCGCTTCCACCACGCCGTCGGTAAAAACAAAAAGCAAATCGCCTGGCATCAGTTGCGTGCGGCCGGAAACATACGGCAGCTCGTTGTCCATGAAAACCGGCAACCCGAGTGGCGGCCCGCC
>Ga0209420_1000096_pt1 | contig 55862 bp, 48 predicted proteins | sample BlaSpr_A8_OM1_O1_FD_187972 | JGI IMG/M metagenome (GOLD analysis project Ga0209420, IMG submission 187972) | Forest soil microbial communities from Thunder Bay, Ontario, Canada - Black Spruce, Ontario site 2_A8_OM1_O1 (SPAdes) (version 2) | ecosystem: Environmental > Terrestrial > Soil > Boreal... | reverse complement strand
GCAGACCGTGCCCGGTGATTTGCTTCCAGGTCAGCCCACCATCGGTCGACTTATAAATTCCGCTACCTGGCCCGCCGCTGGACATACTCCACGGCGTCCGAACTGCTTGCCACAGCGTGGCGAACGCGATCCGCGGATTTTTGGGATCGAAGACCACGTCGATACCGCCGGACTTGTCGTCCTTATAAAGAACCTTCGTCCACGTCTTGCCGCCATCTGCCGTGCGGAAAATCCCGCGTTCCTCATTCGGGCCAAACGCATGCCCGAGCGCGGCTACCAGCACTACGTCCGCGTTGTTCGGATCGACGGCCACGCGGCCGATGTGCCGCGTATCGTCCAGACCGATGTGCGTCCAGTTCTTACCGCCGTCGGTGGATTTGTACATGCCGTTGCCAAAAGAAATGTCGCCGCGAATGCAAGCCTCGCCCGTGCCCACGTAAATCACATTGGTGTCGGAGGGTGCCGCTTCAATCGCGCCGATCGAACGGATATCGGTGCTGTCTGTCAGCGGATTCCAGGTGATGCCCGCGTCGGTCGTCTTCCACACGCCGCCGGCCACCGCGCCGAAGTAATACACATTGGGATTTCCGGCCACGCCCGTCACCGCCAGGGCGCGCCCGCCGCGGCTCGGTCCCACCAGCCGCCATTTCATTTCTTTCCACTGCGCAGGATCAATCGTCTGCGCCAACACCGGAATTGCGCAAATCAATGCAAATAAGACCACCCCGAACACAAATTTTCGGGTCGCACGCCGATCGGAAAACATAGCTGAACTTCCTCCTCTTACTACTATCTGGAATAGTTGAAGATTCTATATCCATCCGCCGCCACACGCACGGCATTGTTGAAAAGTTCTCTGATTACTTCATTTATATGTGAGCTACACCCGGAACGCTTGCTACCGCAGCCCAGCAGGGATAGCATCGCGTCCGTCTTACTCAATCGGCATTCTTCGGGAGGTGCTTGTGCTGGATCGTCGTGGATTTCTCGCCACTGCTGCCGGCGTTACCGGCGCGTCGCTCTTCAACCATTCTCTTTTGGCGCGCCTCGCCGCCGTCCCAAAGGAGTTGCCCTCCGCCGCGCTCTACCAAAGCGACGCTGATTCCTATTGGGCCGGCATCCGCAAACAGTTCCTGATTCCTGCCGATGAGGTTTATCTCAACAATGGCACCGTCGGATCGAGCCCCGCGCCCGTCTTGAAAGCTGTATTCGATGGCTATAACCAGACAGAAAAAATGGACGACGCCGATCCAGAGGACTATCCGATCTGGGGCTACGCTGCGTGGAACGAATTTCGCGATCCGCTCGCCGAATTCGTCGGAGCCTCCCGCGACGAGATCGCGCTCGTCCGCAACGCCACCGAAGCCAACAACTACATCGCCAACGGCATTGACATGAAGCCCGGCGACGAAATCCTCACCACCGACCAGGAACACGGCAGCGGCTATTCGCCTTGGGAGCTCAAGGCCAAGCGCTACGGCGTCGTGATGAAAAAGGTCTCGCTTCCGCGTCCCGTGCCGAATCCGGCGGCCGTGCTCAATTTAATGAGTGACGCCATCACGCCACGCACGCGCGTGCTCTTTTTTAGCCACATCACCACCGATACCGGCGTGATTCTGCCGGCCAAAGAGCTGTGCGCCCTGGCGCGCTCGAAAGGCTTGATCTCCGCCGTAGATGGCGCGCAGGTGACCGGCATGATGCCCCTCAACCTGCACGACATTGGCTGCGACTTTTACACCTCGAGCCCTCATAAGTGGCTGATGTCGCCCAAAGGCACAGGCTTCCTCTACGTGCGCCAGGGACTGGCCGACAAACTGTGGAGCACCATCGTCACCGGCGGCTGGGACGATCCCAATATGCATACCGCCGAGCGTTTTCAGCACATTGGCAGCTCCAACGTGCCCTCGCTTTGGGGCCTGCGCGCGGCGATTCAATTTTCCAATCAGATTGGAATGGACCGCATCGAGCGCCGCCACCGCCAGATGGCCGATTACATTCACTCCGAAATGTTGAAGCGCGGCGCACAAACCGTAACTTCTCCCGATCCCGCCATGCGTTGCGCGATCGTCACCGTCAACGTGCCGCCCGTGGACCGCATCAAGCTCGAGCACTGGATGTGGACCACCTACAAAATCCGCATACGCGGCGGCCAGCCATCGAAGCTCCGCCTAAGCACCCCCTATTATTTGCAAAAGGCCGAGATCGACCGCTTCCTGGATAAATTCGACGAATACAAACGCACCAACAACATCGCCTAGCGCCCTTGCTTTTGCCTTTACGGGTGCCAGTACCGGCTCTCGGCTGATTTGGACGGGGCCTGATTTTGCCGGCGCCTTTGCGGGTGCGCGCCGGAACTGAAACCATCAACGCTCGGCTTAGATTTTCCGTGAATTCAAGCAGCGAACTTCAAGGCCGGACGCTTTCGGGGGGCTTGCTGCGCGGAGGAATATCCGCCAGGTCATTGGTCAGAAGTTTTTCGATCAATTCTTCCACGCCGGCGCCGTGGTCGCCCGCGGTCACAAAATCCGCGCGTTCCTTTAAGGCCGGCAGCGCGTTTGCCACCGCCACGCCGCATCCACAAACGGCCAGAAATGCGTGATCGTTCTCCGCGTCGCCCACGCCGACCGCCTGATGCGGCGAAAGTCCCAGCTTGCCTAGAGCGATTCGCAGCCCGGTACCTTTGTCCACGCCTGAAGGAAGGATCATCACCGCATCTTTATTAAAGATCACTTGCAGGCCGAGCCCCATCTCGCGAATCACTTCGAGAGCGACGGTTTCCCACGGGTGCCACGTGGCTACAATCGTTTCTCCCACGGAGAGTGGTCCTACTCCTCGCCGTTTGAGTTCCGCAATAAATTTTTCGGCAGGGCGCTCGGTCAGCAGAAGCTGCTTCCGGGTTGCGGGTTCGTACAGAAGTCCGCCGTTTTCGGCGATCACCAGATGGAAAAGGGGCAGTTCGGGAAAAATCCGCTGCAGATCCGGCATTTCGCGTCCCGTGGCGAGCACCAATTTTCGCCCAGAGTCCGCGACACGCCGCAAGGCGGCGATGGTAGACGGCGCCGCCTTCCCGTCGCGGGCAATGGTGCCGTCATAATCGCAAACCAAGCAGAGATAGCGCATGTGAGATCTAGAAATTAGATGCGGAGCGGAAAGATCGGCGGTTATACTTTTTATCCTTGCACCGCACGAATAAAATCCGCGAAGAGACCGTAAGCCGTGGCGATCACGCCGGGCTTGTGCTCGATAATGGAAAGCCCGAAGACGTCCATATCGAAACGCAGCGCCGAGGTCGTGCCTTCGAGCAGCGCCAACGGATCGCTCATCGGCAATTGCTCGGGACGAACGCTGGCGCGTATGCCGCCATCCGGCATGCGTTCCGCGCGGCAGATCAGCTTGTAGCGCATTCCCGCGGCACGCGCGGCGCGAACCTGCTCGGGAGAAATCGTGCGAATGCCCACGCGCTCAACTTGATCGAGCGTGATCGGCGCATCCATCAGCACGATCGCGAGTGCAGCCACTTTCACCGCTGCGTCCCAGCCGTCGAGGTCGTCCGAAGGATCGGTTTCCGCCACGCCGATTTCCTGCGCGCGCTTCACGGCTCGATCGAGGTCGAGCCCCTTTTCCATTTCCGTGAGCACCACGTTGGTGGTGGAATTCAGAATGCCGCGAAAGCCGCGCAGCTCTACCGCCGGAAGGCTATGCGGAAACATGGAAAAAATCGGAGTGCCATCCATCACCGTGGACTCGAAGAAAAAATGCCGGCCCTTCGCGTGCGCCAGATCGCGTAGCCCGCGATAGGCATACACGATGGGACCTTTATTTGCGCTGATCGCGTGCGCGCCCATCTCCAATGCGGACTGCAAATGTTCAATCGCAGGCTGGCCCGTGCGCCGATTGAGCGACGACGCCTCGAACAACACGTCCGCGCCCGCCGCTGCAAGCCATTCGCGCACATTTTGCGGAGCGCCAGAATTGTTTCGCGCTCCTGACGTGCCGAGCCCGGAAATCTTCGTGGGATAGTTGGCAGCCAATAGCGCCACAGGATCGAACCCATCGGCGTTGGCGAGCCAGCCGATGCGGCGCGAGGCGATGCCCGTCAAACGCCAGGCAATTCCGTAACGCTCGCGAAGCTCGGCATCCTTTGCGGCGAGCAGGCGCACCAATTCCTTGCCGACATTGCCAAATCCAATCAGCGCAAGATTGTAGGTACGAATCGAATCGCTCCCGAAAAATGACTATGCGTTGCGCCCGACAGCTCCGCGATTTCGCGCGTATTTTACCGGCAGATGCGCTGTCTTACCAATTCGCCCACTCGAGAAATGACAATTTTGTGCGGGGTCCCCCCCGCCATTTTGATGTAAATACGGCAGGGATTGAACTTACAGGATCCAATGTGCGCAAATAGCTGTAAATACGCGAGTTAAAAATTGTGCGTTTCGCGAATTGCGTGGCGCGATGTTGACTCTAAACGGGTTACGGCTCCGCAGTGTACCCAAATAGGCTACCGATGCGCAGCATCCGGTGTTGATGCGTTCGGGTCGGCAGAGGCGGCGATCATTTCTTCCACCAAGCGGCTGACCAACTCGCCGGCCGGAAGGGCGCGCGCCCGGGCGACGCCAGTGCCGGCCCACAAGGATAGAAATCCAGATTCGCCGCGAGTTGCGGCTGCCGAACGCATGGCGCGCGTCAGCAGGTTTTGCAACGGGTAGGGAAGAATGATGTCCTCCCGGTCGGCGAGCAGAGCGATGAAATTGTTTTTCAGACCTCGCGCCGGCCGTCCCGAAAACGCGCGGGTGATTACCGTGGTATCTTCGCGCGCATTCAGAACGGCCTGTTTGTGTGCCGGCGGCGCCCCACATTCGGGGCACGTGAGAAAAGCGGTGCCGAGCGCAGCCGCGGATGCGCCGCACTGGATGGCGTGGTGCAGATCGCGGCCATCCATGATGCCGCCCGCCGCAATCAGCGGAAGCGAGACGGCAGCGCGAACGCCGCGCACCAGATCGAAAGTGGGAATCATTGCAGCCGCAAACGAGCCGGCAAAGGTGCCACGATGCGCGCCGGCCTCGGCACCCTGCGCTGCGATCGCGTCCACGCCGGCATCGGCGAGCAAACGAGCCTCTTCCACGGTCGTGGCCGTGCCGATGATCGCGATGTGGCGGGCTTTGAGACGAGCCATTGCCTCCGCACCGGGTATGCCGAAAGTGAAGCTGAAGATGGGAACGTCCGCGTCGAGCACCGCTTCCAACTGCGCGGGAAATGGGTCTGGCGGAAACTGCGGCAGAATGGGCGCCGGCAGGCCGAGCACTTCGTGGATGCCGGCAAGAAGATCGAGCATCGGCCCGGGATCGCGTTGCGATTGTGCTTCGTATCCTCCAGCGAAGAGATTCACCTTGAATGGCTTGCTGGTGAGAGATTTGATCCGGCGGATGTGCTCGGTGATTTCGCCGGGTTTGAGGTACGCGGCTCCGAGAGAACCGAGACCTCCGGCATTGGAAACGGCGGCGACAAGTTCCGGTGTGGAAGGTCCACCGCCCATCGGTCCCTGGATTACGGGATTCGCGACGCCAAGCCGGTCCATCAGTGCGTTTTTCTTCATGATTATTTGCCAGGCGGCGCGGAACAGAATCTTACAGGAAACGCCGCACGGCTCGCGAACAACTGGACCATGTCGAGTGACCATTGACCGCGAGGGGCAACGGCACTAAATTATGACAGCGCGAGCGGCGCATCCAGTCCGCGGAAAGGGCCGTGCCCACCCACGTAACTTAACTGAAGGTACGAACCTTCTTTCAGCCTGATCCGTGCGGACTCCAGGCAGCGATGAAAGGAGATTCGTGTGTTTCCCAATCCGCAGGATTTGCTTCCGCTCCCACAGCATCCTGATCTCGAACAATACAAGAAGCTCGCGAAGGAATTGCTCCGTGCTGCCAAATCGGCCGACCCCGGCGCCATTCGCAACTGGTCCACGAATTGGGTGAAGGGTCTGGTCGAACGATCCGGCCTCCAGATCACGCCCGGACTTCCGGTGCGGACCGATGACTGGATTCGCGACGTCGCCAACTTCGCGCAGGCAGAATTGTCGGAGGAGAGCAAGTTGTCAAACGCGCACTTCGTGATTGCGCGCTCGCACGGATTTGCGAGCTGGCCCAAGCTCGTCAGCCATATTCACAGCGCGACCGGTGCGGATTCTCCTGAAGCGCGATTCGAAACGGCTGCGGACGCAATCGTGACCGGCGACGCGCCAACGCTGAAGGAATTGCTGCGAGAGAATCCTGGACTCGTCCGGCAGCGCTCGACGCGCGAACACCGCGCCACATTGCTGCACTACTGCTCCGCAAACGGCGTAGAGGGCTATCGGCAGAAGACACCGAAAAACATCGTGGAGATCACCAGAATTCTGCTCGAGGCCGGCGCCGAAGTAGATGCCGGCGCCGATGTGTATGGCGGTGACTCCACAACCTTGGGGCTCGCGGCGACAAGCGTCCATCCGGAGAAGGCCGGCGTGCAGGAGGAGTTGATGCAACTGCTGCTCGATCACGGCGCGGTGATGGACAAGTCCGGAATTACCGGTGGCCGCCATTCGCTGATTCGCGGGTGCCTCGCCAACGGCCGGCCTCGCGCCGCCCGATGGCTGGCCGAGCGTGGCGCGAAGCTCGATCTGGAGGGAGCAGCCGGCACGGGACGTCTCGACGCCGTCAAGACATTTTTCGATTCAAACGGAGACTTGAAGCCGCCCGCTTCCCGGGAGGATTTGCAGCGCGGATTCGTGTGGGCGTGCGGATACGGTTATGAAGAGGTTGTTGAGTTTTTGCTTTCCCGCGGTGCGTCCTTGAAGGACGACGCGGGCAGCGGCCAACCCCCGCTGCACATGGCGGTAGCCGGCGCGAGGGTCCCGATCGTGAAGCTGCTGATCGCCCGCGGCGCGCCGCTCGAGCAAGTGAACGCGTACGGCGGCACTCCGCTCGGACAGGCAGGCTGGTCGTTTGTGAACGGCGATCCGGATGACGACTACGTTCCCATCTTCGACGCACTGTTCGCCGCCGGTGCGCACATGGAAGATGGTTGGCTAGGCTGGCTCGACAAGCAGAAAGGGCGCACGCCGGAACAAAAGGCCCGAATCGCCGACGTGCTGCGAAGGTATGGGGCAAAGAGTTAAAGCGCTAGAGAACTTTTGGGCTGGAACAGTCGCTCGCGCGCAGCCGGCCGTGCCGCTAGCCCGCACTCGGCCTCGCCGCTGCGCGGTTGCGCTCGCCGCGGCGGGGCGATAGTCTCTGCGGGCACTGGAGAAACCCATGGCAAATGCGGAGCTTGGCCGGCGCGATCTCCTGCGAGGAATCGCTGCTGCTTGCGCGTACACGGCGATGCCGGGATTTGCGCGTGCGCAATCCGCGCACGCCGGTCTGCGCATCGACGCCGCGCGGCTGCAGCGCCGCATTGAGGAGATCAGCGTCTATGGACGGCCGGCGGGCGGAACGTTTGCCGATGGCGTGAGTCGCGTGGCCTACTCCGATGCGGATGTGGCGGGCCGCAAATATGCGATGGAGGCCATGCGCGCCGCGGGTCTCGATCCGCGCGTCGATCCCGCAGGAAACATCTTTGGGGCGCGCGCGGGATCGGACGCGAGCTTGCCGCGCATTCTTTTTGGTTCGCACATTGACTCGGTGCCGAACGGCGGAAATTTCGATGGAGATTTGGGCTCACTTTCGGCGCTGGAAGTGATGCAGACGCTGAAGGAACGCGGCATCGTGACGCGGCATCCGCTCGAGATGGTGATCTGGTCAAACGAGGAGAGTGGGCTGATTGGAAGCAGCGCGGCGGCGGGGGAGTTGGCGGAGTCGGCGTTCAGCCGGTCATTTTACGGCGTGCGGCTGGAAGACGGACTGCGCAAGATCGGCGGCGATCCCACGCGGATTGCGGATGCGCGCATCGCCAAGGGCTCGTTTGCGTGCTATTTGGAATTGCACATCGAGCAAGGCGGCAACCTGGAGAAGGCGGGAATTCCCGTGGGCGTGGTGGAAGGAATCGTCAGCATCGATGAATACGAAGTGGAAATTCACGGCTTCGCGAATCATGCGGGGACGACGCCGATGCCCGAGCGGCGCAATGCGCTGCTGGCCGCTGCGAAATTGATCGTGGCAGTGCAGGACATTGTGACGCGCGAACCCGGCCGCCAGGTGGGAACCGTGGGCCAGCTTGAAGTTTTTCCCAATGCGCGTAACGTGGTGCCCGGTCTGGTGAAGCACACCATCGAACTGCGCGATCTTTCGGCGGAGAAAATCGCGCGGCTGGGAGCCGAGGTGGAGCTAAGAGCGCAGGAAATTGCGAAGGAGACCTCCACCGAAATCGTAATTAAGAAAGTGGAACACGCGCCGCCGGCCATCGCCACTCCGGAAGTGCAAGCGGCGATCGAGCGCGCGGCCGCTGGCCTCGGTCTGAGAACGATGCGTTTGCCCAGCGGCGCAGGACACGACGCGCAAATGATGGCGCGGCTCGGTCCCATGGGCATGATTTTTGTGCCGAGCCACGGCGGGATCAGCCATTCGCCGCACGAGCTTACGTCGTGGCAGGATTGCGCGAATGGAGCGAACATGTTGCTGCAAACGGTGCTGGGGATGGATGCGGCCTGAAAATCACAGTTTTGGAGAGAACTCACGCATGCGCACCACTCGAATGGTTTCACGCTGGCTCGGCACTTCCATCGCTAGGCCTCTCGCCCCGCTCGCCGCGGTGATTTTCGCGAGCGCGCTTTGCGTCACTTCCGGGGCGCAATCTTCCGCGCCAGCGCCGGCCACCACCACGCCCGCCACGACGCTGCGGTTTGAGATTTCGTTTCCGGCGGAGGCGAATGCTACGGCACTGGATGGGCGCGTGTTTTTGCTGATCTCGACCAATAATTCACCCGAGCCGCGATTTCAGGTGCGGGAATCCGGGGTGAATTCGCAGCAGGATTTTGGCGTGGATGTGGACGGGCTGGCGCCGAGGCAGGCGGCCGTGATCGACGCGACGACGCTGGGTTATCCCACCCCGAGCTTGAGCGAGATCCCCGCGGGCGATTACTACGTGCAGGGACTTCTGAGCCGCTACACCACGTTTCACCGCGCGGACGGGCACACCGTGAAAATGCCGATGGACGAGGGCGAAGGGCAGCACTGGGAAAGCAAGCCCGGCAATCTTTATAGCGAGCCGCAGCGCCTGCACATCGATCCTGCCGCAGGCGGCGTGGTGCGCATCAGCCTGACAAAAATCATTCCGCCGATTGCGCCCCCAAAGGATACGCAATGGGTGAAGCACCTGCGCATGCAAAGCGCGCTGCTGACGAAATTCTGGGGACGTCCGATGTACCTGGGCGCGATCGTGCTGCTGCCCGCGGGATGGGACACGCATCCGGAGGCGCACTATCCGCTGCTAGTAAACCAAGGGCATTTTCAATACGACTACAACCCTTTTGCGTTTGAACCACCGGGACCAAACGTGACGGGCTTCGCGAAAACGCGCGGAGACGCGATGTATCAGTTTTATCAGGATTGGACGCAAGGCAAGCTGCCGCACATGCTGATCCTGGTGATCCAGCACGCGAATCCCTATTACGACGATTCTTACGCGGTGAATTCGGAAAATGTGGGCCCGTATGGTGACGCCATCACGCAGGAATTGATTCCCTACGTGGAAAAACAATTCCGCGGAATCGGGCAGGGCTGGGCACGCGCTACGTTTGGCGGTTCGACGGGCGGGTGGGAAGCGCTGGCCTCCCAAGTTTTCTATCCGGAGTTTTACAACGGCACGTTTGCGTTTTGTCCCGACCCAGTGGACTTTCGCAAATACCAGCTTGTGAACATTTATGAGGACAAGCTCGCGCTGTGGACGGAAGGCGTCTGGACGAAATTGCCGCGCGGGGAAATGCGCGAGACGGACGAAACCATCCTCACCACGATGGAAAACGAGCAGCGCCATACGAACGTGAGCGGGACGCGCGGCCGCTCCGGCGAGCAGATGGACATTTGGCAGGCGGTTTGGGGTCCGGTGGGTGACGACGGCTACATGAAGCCGATCTGGGACCAGACCACCGGCGCGATCGATCACCAAGTGGCGGAATACTGGCGCGATCATTACGATCTGCGCTACATCCTGGATCGCGATTGGAAAACGGTGGGTCCGAAGCTGGTGGGCAAGATTCACGTGTATGTGGGCACACGCGACACTTACTATCTCGATCTCGCGGTGAAGCTGCTGCAGGATTCGCTCGAGGCACGGCACGATCCGTATTATGCGGGCTCGTTTGATTACGGCCCCGACCAGCCGCATTGCTATACGGGCGAGCCTACGCTGCCGGCGCGCGTAGGGTCACTGACGGCGACGCGGCGGGTGATGGAGCAATCGGCGGCGTGGATGCTGAAGACGGCGCCGGCGGGCGCGGATGTGACGAGCTGGCGCTATTGATGCAGCGGCAGGGCGTAGCGGAAAGGCCGCTCTTCCATACTTTTCCAGAAATAGGCGAGGATGATCAAGCTCGCGCAGGCGGCGTAGGCGCACCAGAGCGATGTGAACGCGTAACGTTTGACCTCCATCACAATCAGCAGAATCGCCAGATTGGCCGCGCCAAACATCACCATCGCCTGGATTTTTGAAAAGAAGAGCGAACCGCACGTGGCAATCACGTAGAGCACCGCGACCGTGGTGTTGTTGGTCGCTTGGTTGATGTAGACGATGCTGTTTCCCTTCACGTAGATCTGCAGCGGATAGGCCGTCAACGCCCACAAGATGTAGAGCGCCGTACCTCCGCCGAGGATGAGGAAGGGCAGCATGCGCCTGCGGCTTTTCCTGTAAGGCTCGAAGAGCAGCACGCTCAGTGGTAGCAGGAACGGCAGCAGCCCCTGCGCGTAGAGCATGTAGGCCGCGCCCATATCGTGCGTCACGGTAGGCGAGAGTTTGCCGGCCAAGCCCAGCCAGACGAATCCCTCAATGAATTGATGGACGGCGAAGAACGTGGGGAGTCCCGCGAAAAGCAATTCGCGGCGGTGCTTGACCTTCGTCAAGGTGACGGTGCCGACGGCGAATAGAGCGCCGCTGCCGACGAAGTTCGCTGTGGCGGAAAAGCACATGTGTTTGCGCTGGCGAGGAAGGATTACACCGAACACCGAGGAACGCAAAGGCAAATCATATCAATTCGATCTGCGAGAAAGCTCAATGGGACCTGGCGTAGAGCGGCGAGTGCGCGGACGCGGGGCGCCTTCCTGCGATTCGCTAAATCTCATTCAATCTTGGTGCCCAAGAGAGGACTCGAACCTCCACGACCTTGCGGCCACTAGAACCTGAATCTAGCGCGTCTGCCAGTTCCGCCACTTGGGCATGAATGCGTGGCACAAAAGAGGCGAAGGAATTCTGCTTGTTGCACGAGGCTTTGTCAACGCGGGTGCGGGTGGACTGCTCGGTCGGCGGAATGGCCGGTGCGGATGGCTAGAGGTTGTGTCGCTTGCGGCCAGGAGGCGTGGGCGAGCGTTGCGGCAGGCACAGGCAGGAGTGCCTGTGCTACTGGAGGCGCTATACAGCCCCGCCGTTTGGCGGCTGCGCTTGAAAAAAAACGGGGCGAATCCCTGGCGGCGAAATGGTGCTATACTCCCGCCAATCGCAGTTTCCCCTAAGGTTTTCCTCCGCTGGAATCCTTACTTCCGGCGGGAGGAGGCAAAATGGAAGCTCTTACTAGTGGATGGTTGGGCGCCCTGGGAGCCGTCTGGGTCGTGCTGACCGCGATCTGGCTGGTGCTGGTGCTCTATCGCGCGATGATTGGAAATCGCGAAGACGATCAGCTCTTTCTCGGCAAGGGCGAGGATCACATGGCCGACGAACAGCGTGCCTTGGCCAGCCGGCTAATGAAGCTGGGCAAGCCGATCTGGGCGCTTGGCGTGCTGAGCGGAGCACTGCTGGTGACGATCGTCACGGCGTGGCTCTGGACGGGGCTGCGGGCGAACCTGTAGTTTTGGGGAACGCCTTGCGTTGAGAGAACGCTGCGGCGCGCGTCCCGCAAAAACGGGGCGAGAGCGGCGGTGGGCGCTATTTTTGTGGGTTGGAGTGCTTCCGTAGCCGGGGTGAGTTCCGCAGCTTGGTACTTCCGCGCGTTGACTTGTTTCCTCGCGGTTTATTTTTTCCAGACTATTTCTGCGGCTTTGCAGGCGCGGGCGGCGGCTCGCCCATCGAAGTGTGATTCAGGACGATGAGCCATTTGCCTTCACGCTTCTCGAAGACGAGCGTGGTGTGGCCGCGGAAATTGGCTTTGGCTCCATCCACGACGCCGGAAAAATCCCACTGATAGGTGCTCCAGGCCGAATTGCCGCTGACCTTGATGATGGAGTTGATGCGCTCGAGCTGCGCGGCCTGCGTGCGCGCGCGCAAAGCCTGGTAGGAGCGAAGATAAGCGGGCCAGCCGGCAATGGGAGGCTCGTAAGCGCCGCTGACGACCAAAACGTCGTCGGCATAATACTGATGCATGCGGTCGGCGTCGCCGATTTGCCAGGCCCCCAACATGCTGGAAATGGCCAGGTCCACGGCGCCATTGTCGGTGGTGGGGATGGGGACGGTGGCGTTGTTATCAATTCCCGCCGAGGGATCGTTGGAGACGGTCTTTTTGTTTTTTTGCGCGGCTACGGGCGCGCCGCAAAAAATCAACGCGAGCACACAGGCGATCGCGCGATCGCGAAGATGCGCCCCCGAGCGTGTTACATGAATCATGAAGACCCCCTCAGCCCGCGCTTTGCGGACCGCACAACAGAAAATTTCCCGATGCAAACCAAGATAACACGCAGCTACGCGCCCGAATCGCGGCGAATCAGGCGGAGTGCGCAGAGCGGCAACGGCGGCCTGCCGGGCATAACGTTGGCGGCGCGCGATGCGTTACCATGCGGGCGTGATTCTGCTGGGGCTGGCAATCGCGGCGGCGACGGTGAGCGTGCTGGTGGTGGGATTTCTGCGCCGGCGCACGAGGCCGCTCGGCGCGGGCGGCTGGTTGGCGCTGGCGGTATTGGTAGTGGCCACGCCGCTGATGCTGCGTGGTGTGGAACCCATAGCCACGTGGTACACCCCCACGTCGTGGACCGCGTACATTTTGCTGGCAGACGCGGCGGTGTATGCGGTGTCCGGGCATTCGCGATTGCACGACGCGCCGGGCGAATTCCTGCTGTTGTGGGTGCTGTCGGTGCTGCTCTGGCTGGTATTTGAAGCATACAACTTGCGGCTGGAAAATTGGGTGTATGTGGGCTTGCCTCCGCAAGGGCCGGCGCGCTGGTTTGGCTACATGTGGTGCTTTGCGACGATCACGCCGGGAATTTTTGAGACGGCCGACCTCGTTGCGGTGATGGGCTGGTTCCGGAAAACATCGAAACCGCTGCGTCTGTCCGAAAGGGCGAAACAGGCGATGGAAATTTCCGGAGCTGCGCTATTGATTCTACCGCTCGCGGCGCCGCAGCACATCGCGACCTATATGTTTGCGCTGGTGTGGCTCGGATTTATTTTTCTGCTGGACCCCATCAATCATTCGGCAGGATTGCCTTCGCTGATTGGCGATTTCGAAGAAGGGCATCGCGACCGCTTCTATTCGCTGCTGGCAAGCGGTTGGATCTGCGGCTGGCTGTGGGAATTGTGGAATTACCGGGCGGCCGCGAAGTGGCGCTACATTTTTCCCGTGATGCAGCATTGGAAAATCTTTGAAATGCCGGCGCCGGGCTTTCTGGGTTTTCTACCGTTTGCGCTGGAATGCTTCACGATGTATACGACGGCAGCATGGCTGGTGAGGCTGCTGGTGCACAGCGGTTCTGCGGGGCCTACAAATCCCTCCCATTCGACATAAGGTCGCGCGAGGCGAGGCGCATTTCGAAGTGAAAGTGGATACAGGACGCATACGGGCACGGCTCACGACTCCGGCACGGCTGATTTTGGCGGTTGCGTTTGCCGCCGCGGCGCCGCGGCCGGGCGCAGGCCAGGAAATGCAATCCCCACAGCCGCCGGCACATTGGCAGATGCCCGCGGAAGCAGCGCCGATCCTGCAGTCCATTTATAGCGGGGATGCGGAAGCGGCGATTTCCGCTGCGCGTACTATGGAGACCGCAAATGCAAAGGATCCCTTGGGATACTTGCTTGAGGGCGAAGCGCGCTGGTGGGAGATTTACTGCAAGTCGCTCGAGATCAAATGGAACTTTGTAGATGCATGGCGCGCCGCGCCGGATGCGGATGCAAAAACGGATCTGGAGTTGGCGGCACGAGGGATTGCCCTGGCTGAAGAAGGCCTGCAGCGAGACGAAACCGCCGGAATGCACCTTTACGCCGCGATGGGCTATATGCTGCGCGCACGGCTGCTGGCTTTGCGTGGAGACAATCGAGGGACGGCGCATTCAGGCGTCCACGCGAGGGAACATTTGCTGCGGGCGCAGGCGCTTGATCCCGGCCTCGCCGACACCGATACGGGGCTAGGCCTTTACAACTATTACGTGGATACGCTTTCTTCCGTCGCGAAAGTGCTGCGATTTTTTATGGGAATTCCGGGAGGCGACAAGCACGAGGGGATTCGGCAATTGAAGAATGCGATGGAGCACGGAGAATTGACGGGCGTGGAAGCACGTTTTTACCTTGCGAGAAATCTGCGGACCTACGATCACGAATACGAGCACGCGGTAGAGGTTCTAGCGCCGCTGCAGCAACAATTTCCGCAAAATCCGCTCTTTGCCTTGATGCTGGGGAATATGTACGCGCTGCTGGGGCGAAAACAAGAGGCGGAGTCCAACTATCACGCTGCCGAGGCGATGGCGGTGAAGGATCCTGCCTGCGCTGCACGCGTGGCCACAATCGCACAGCAGGGCATCGCCGCGCTCGGCGCATCGAATCCCGCAAATTAATCGGGAAGCAAGAAGAGACGCTCGGGATCGAGCCGCACGAGCCAGGGCTGCGGACGGATTTCGATTTCGGCCAGGCGATCCCTCGAGATCTCGGCTTGCAGGTGGTAATCGGCGGGACTTGCGTGCGGGCCCCCGATGCGGAGATAGAGAGTGACACGAAAGGGAGTTTCGCTTTTCGCGGCGATCCAACAAGGAAACGTGTTGGTGCGTGCGGGGGAATTCTCCGCGAGAGTTTCCGCGCCAAAACACTCGATGTGGTGTGCGCGAAGGGCGATACGAGATGGCGAATCCACCCGTGTGTGCGCGACTTTCAGAGAAACGCCCCAATCGATCGCCTCCACCTGATCGCCTGCGATGCGCCGCGCGCGCGAGAAATTCTTGCACCCGGTGATGCGCGCCACCGCGAAATTCGGCGGGTGCAAAAAGATCTCTTCCTTCGGACCGAAAGCCGCGACACGTCCGGCGTCAAGCACGAGCAAGTTCGGACACAATCGGTAGACTTCCTCCAAATTATGGCTGACGAATAGCGCGGGGCCGGCGAAATGCGCCAGCTGCACGCTCAATTCGCGCTCGACTTCGCCGCGCAGATGCGGATCGAGCGCGGAAAGCGGCTCATCAAGCAGCAGCGCGGCAGGATTGGTGGCTAGCGCACGCGCGAGCGCCACACGTTGCTGCTGGCCGCCGGAGAGTTCTTGCGGATAGCGTTCTTCGAGACCGGTAAGATGCAGCCGCTCGATTTCGGCCTGCGTGAGCCGTTCGCGGGCTTTTTGGGAATCCGCCGGTGGGATAGAGGACGGAATACCGAAGGCAATGTTATCGCGCACGGTGAGGTGAGGGAAAAGCGCGTACTGCTGGAAGACCAGGCCAACGCGGCGGGAACGTGCCGGAAGATTTATGCGATTTGCCGAGTCAAAAAGCGTGCGGCCATCGAGAAGGATACGTCCGCGAGTTGGAGTTTCGAGGCCGGCGATGGCGCGAAGCGTCATCGTTTTTCCCGCGCCGGAAGGTCCGAGGATACCCAGCGGCGCGTCGCCAGTGCGGAAAGACACTTCCAGGGTAAATCCCGGCAAGCGCTTTTCGATTTCGACGTGGAGATCCACGCTATCCTCGGGTCCCAGTATTCTCGGGCGTAGAGGCGGGGGTTGCGCCCGCCATGGCTCCCGTGATGCTGCGGGAAAGAAAGGCGCGCTGGCGGCGCGTGCAAATGCTGAAGGCTGCCAGCACAGCGAACGAGATCGTAACGACAATCAAAACCCATACAAGCGCCTTCGAGTTATCGCCGGATTCGATGGCGAAGAAAATGGCGATTGGAATCGTTTGCGTTCGTCCCGGCAGATTGCCAGCGAGCATCAGCGTGGCGCCAAATTCGCCCAATGCACGCGCAAAAGCGAGCACCGCTCCGGCTGCGATTCCAGGCCAAGCCAGGGGCAACGCAACGCGGCGCAGGACCTGCCACTCGTTGGCTCCGAGGGTGCGCGCGGCCTGCAACAGGGACGGCTCGAGTTGCTCGAACGCGGCACGCGCGGTGAGATACATCAGCGGAAACGCCACGACGGCCGCGGCAATCACCGTGGCGGGCCAGGAGAAAACAATTAGTACGCCGGCGCGCAGCAGCAAACGGCCGAGCACGCCGTTGCGGCCAAAAACGACGAGAAGAATGTAGCCGACAACCGTCGGCGGGAGCACCAGCGGCAACAGTGCAATTCCATCCACCAGTTCCCAGGCGCGGCTACGCCGCCGGACGCGCCACTGGGCGGCGGCAACGCCGACAACGAGAACGATGGCCGTGGCTGTAAGCGAGGTCCTTAGGGAAATCCACAGTGGACCGGTATCGAGGGAGGAAAGCATTAGAAAAATAATTCAGTGTGCCGGACCGGAAGGCGCTGCAAAACCGTATTTCTCCAACACAGCGCGCGCCTCCGGACCCGTGAGGAATTTCAAGAATTCACGACCTGCATCGGCATGCGTGCTTTGGCCAATCACAGCGCCCGGATAGATTACCGGATCGTGCGAACCGCCTGGAGCCTCCGCGACGATGCGGACGCGCTTTGCAGTCCGCACGTCCGTGGCGTAGACAATGCCCGCGTCAGCATTGCCTGTTTCCACGTATGCGAGCACTTGACGAACGTCTCCCGCGAACACTGCCTTGGCGCGCACCTGCTGATAAATCAAGAGATGCTCGAGGACCTGCTGCGCATAGTGGCCTGCCGGCACGCTCGCCGGCTCGCCAATCGCCACCACGCGAACCGAGGGCAGCAGCAAGTCGCGAAAGCCGGCGATACCGGTGGAATTTTGCGGTGCGATCAGAACGATTTGATTTTGCGCCACGATCACGCGCGTGCCCGGAAGCAACAGATTCTTCTTTTCGAGCGCATCCATTTCCTGGGGAGCGGCAGAAATGAAGACGTCTACCGGTGCGCCTTGTTCGATCTGAAGCTGCAACGTGCCGGACCCGCCGAAGTTAAAAACGAGCGCGATGCCAGGACATTGCTTCTCGTAAATGGGAAGCAGTTCATTGAGCACATCCACCAAGCTGGCCGCCGCGGAGACCGTCAGCGGCATGCGCGATGAATCTTGCGGTGCGCTGCGCGGTGCAGCACCAATCGCAAGAGGTGCACACGTACAGAAAAGCAGCGCTAGACAATGCGCCCACATCCTCCGGGTTCGGTTGCGTATCGGCATGCTAGGCGAGGGTGATCATCACTTCGGTGGACTTGATCAGCGCCGCCGCCGTTTGCCCTTTGCGCAGGCCCATTTCGCGCGCAGCGTCGGCCGTGATGATTGAAGTGATGTGCTGCCCTCCGATGGAAAGCTTTACCTGCGCGAGCAAGCCGCTGATGCGCACGTCGGTGATCTGGCCGATCAGTTGATTGCGTCCGCTGGTGCGCCGGAAACGCTTGCGCTCGGTGACCTTGTCCGTGGCGCGAGGAAGGTAACGTTCGATTTCGTGCGCGGGAATGCGGTGGTGGCCGCCGGCGGTCTTCACGGTGCGGAGTTTGCCGCGATAAATCCACTGCTTGATGGCGGGATAGCTGATGCCCAAAGCCTGCGCGGCCTCGCGCGGGCTGAGCAACTCCTCGTGACGCATCACACGCCTCCTCAAACGATATTATACGATTTAGTTCCGGCGATATAACGATTTTCACTTCGGGACAAAGTGGATCAGCTACGCGCGGCTTCGGACTGTTCGAAGGCGTGATACGACGATCGAACCAGAGGACCGGATTCGACGTGAGGAAAACCCATCTCCTCGCCCAGTTGCTTGTATTCGGCAAACTCGTCCGGATGCACAAAACGCACGATCGGCAAGTGCTCGCGAGTAGGCTGGAGATATTGGCCAAGCGTGAGGATGTCGGTACCTTGCGCAACCAGGTCGCCCATCGCGGCGATGACTTCTTCCCGCGATTCACCCAAGCCGAGCATCATGCCGGTCTTGGTGGGGACATCCGGGGCATATTGTTTGGAGCGGCGCAGTAATTCGAGGGAGCGCTCATAAACCGCGCCCTTGCGCACTTCGCGGTAGAGACGCGGCACGGTTTCCGTGTTGTGGTTGAGCACGTCTGGCTTGGCGGCCAGCACGGTTTCGAGCGCGCTCCACTCGCCGCGAAAATCAGGGATCAGTACCTCCACGCGGCAATCGGGGACACGGTGGCGAATCTCTTGAATCGTGCGCGCGAAAATTGCGGCACCACCGTCAGGCTGATCATCACGATTTACCGACGTGACCACGGCGTAGCGCAAGCCCATTTTTTCCACCGCTTCGGCGACGCGTTCGGGCTCGTCCTCTTCGGGTGGTCCAAGAGGCTTGCCCGAGGGCACAGCGCAGAATCCGCAGGCCCGGGTGCAGATATTGCCAAGGATCATGAAGGTGGCGGTGCGATGTTCCCAGCATTCACCCATGTTGGGGCAGCGCGCGCTTTCGCAGACGGTGTGCAGTCCGAGCGTGCGCATCAGGCGCTTCAGCTCCTGGTAATTCGATCCGCCGAAGAAGCGGACCTTGAGCCAATCGGGCCGAGGATGCAGGTCCGGCGAAGGTGCTGGCGGAGGAACAGAACTGCTACCCAGGATGTGGAACGGAGATGCCATTCGAATTAGAGCGAACAAGCTATTCTACGCGCCGCTCCCGTTATGAGACAAGCGAGTTGGTTGGCGCGACGACTTCTTCGTTGGCGGCAGGCGAGTCTTGGCGTTCCCACCTATTTGGGCACATCGTGTCTTTCATACAACACATCTCTATTATATTCCTGTAAGTTACAGAAAATAAAGGATGAAAATGGCATCCAATTGGATCGTGAAATGCTACTATGTAGGGGTTGGCCTACCAAACCACCATCGAGCGAACGGTTGAGACCGAGGGGATTGGCCTTCATACGGCCGTCCGCTGCCACCTCCGGCTGACGCCAGCCCCGGCGGACACTGGCATCGTCTTTCGCCGCACCGACCTCGATCATTTCCCGATCGAAGCCATTGGCCGCAATGTGGCCCGCGTAAGCTACGCCACGAGCTTGATGAAGCGCGGGGTGTGGCTCTCCACCACCGAGCATGTGCTCGCAGCGGTTTATTCTAGCGGAATCGACAATGTGTTTATCGATGTGGACGCGCTGGAGCTGCCCATTCTCGATGGGTCGGCTGCGCCCTTCGTGCAAATGATTGAGCAGGCTGGGGTTTGCAAGCTTCGCCGCCGCCGGCGCTACATGAAAGTGTTGGCACCGCTGGAGGTGAGTGAGGGTGACCGACGGATTGGGATCTACCCTGCGGACCGACTACACATCCGGTGCCTGGTGGACTACGCGCATCCCCTGGTGGGAAGGCAAGAAGTGGAGCTGGACGTGAATCGCGGCTCCTTTACGGAGATGCTCGCATCGGCGCGAACTTTTTGTTTCTATCACGAGGTGGACCAACTGCGCGCGGCTGGACTGGCGCGTGGGGGTTCGCTTGAAAATGCGATTGTGCTGACCCGCGACGGCGTGATGAACGGGCCGTTGCGCTGTGCAGATGAGTTCGTGCGGCATAAGGCGCTGGACCTGATCGGCGATTTGGCGCTGGTCGGGCGTCCTTTGCTGGCGCGGGTGGTGGCACACAAAGCCGGCCATGCGCTTCATACACAGCTGGTATCGCGGCTGCTGGCGGACGAATCGCTGTGGATGGAAACGACATCTCCGGGGGTCACCACCGGATTAGGAACGCCCCACAGCCTCTCCCATTCCGAAAACTCCGCCTCCGCTTCCGCCGCGGATTGAAGCGAACTTCCCGCCATTTTCTTCGCTATTTCACGAACTCGGCATTAAGGTATGCGGCATCAGCGTAGCGGCGCGCATTTGCGAAAGAGGCCGCCGCGAGCGAGAATTTGTGTCTATGGCAAATCATGACTTCGCCGTGGTGATTCTGGCGGCAGGCAAAGGCACGCGGCTCAAGTCCAATCTGGCAAAGGTACTGCACCGCGCGGGCGGGCGGACGCTCGTCGAGCAGGTGGTCCATGCGTGCATGGGATTGAAGACGCGCGGGATACACGTAGTGGTTGGGCACCAAGGCGAGCAAGTGGCGGCGCTGGTGACGCCGCTCGGCGCGAAAACAGTGCTGCAGCAACTCCAGCGCGGTACCGGACATGCATTGCTGGTGGCACGGCGCGCGCTGGCAGGGGCGAAATGTGTCCTGGTATTGCCGGGAGATGCTCCGCTGGTGCGGACCGAAACTCTGGCCGAACTGATGCGCGCGCATCGCGATGGCACTGCCGCAGCTACGATTTTAAGCGCCATGCTCGGAAACCCGGCAGGCTATGGACGCGTGATTCGGCGCACCGACGGGACCGTATCCGCCATCGTCGAGCAAACCCAACTTGCACAAAATCAGCGAGACATCAATGAGGTGAACTCAAGCATTTACTGCTTTGACTTGCAGAAGTTATGGCCGGCGATGGCGCGACTCAAACCCGAAAATGCGCACCGAGAACTCTACCTGACGGATGCCATCGCGCTGCTGGCGCAAGGAAATCAAACGGTACTGGCGCGCGTGGCGCCCGACGCCAATGAAATCCTAGGGTGCAACACGCGAGAGGAATTAGCCGAGGTGGATCGCACGTTTCGCAGACGCGCAGCCGAAAAATTAATGGCTGCAGGGGTGAGTATCCAGTTTCCCGAAACCGTGGTGATTGATTCGGAAGTGATCGCCGGGACGGATACGATCATCGAGGCCAACGTACAGCTACTCGGCCGCACGAAGATCGGCGCGAACTGTACGATTCGCACGGGGAGCGTGATCAGCGATTGCATGCTGGGGGACAACGTAATTGTGAAGCCCTACTCGGTGCTACATGCGAGCCGCGTGGCGGCGGGAGCGCAGATTGGTCCATTTGCGCACCTGCGGGAAGCTGCCGATCTACATGAGAATTCGCGCGTGGGAAATTTTGTGGAAGTGAAGAAGAGCACGATCGGCAAGGGTGTGAAGGCGATGCACCTGAGCTATCTGGGCGATGCGAAGATCGGCGATGACAGCAATATCGGCGCAGGGACGATCACCTGCAATTACGATGGCGTGAACAAGAATCCCACGATCATCGGACGCAAAGTGTTTATCGGCAGCGACACGGCGCTGGTGGCACCGGTGCGCGTGGGTGACGGCGCATACGTCGGGGCAGGATCGGTGGTAACGGAAAACGTGCCCGCCGATGCTTTGGCCATCGCACGCGGAAAACAGGTGAATAAGGCGGGTTGGGCACGGGCACGGCGCCGGGAGATGGCCGTGAAGCTAGCTGCGCGACCCAAGAGAATTTCGAAGAAAACAAAAGCTTCGCGTCACAAGAACAAGTCCCGCTGAAAAAAAAGCGCGTTTTCCGAAGGTGCGATGCGATGGCGACCGGCGGAGTTTGATCGCTGATAGCGGTGCGCCGCGCGTGTGTTAAGATGGGAGTTCGGAGGACCGATGAAATTCGGTGTCGTCGTCTTCCCGGGCTCCAACTGCGATCACGACGCATTCCACATAATCCATGATGTAATCGGCCAGCCGGCTGAATTTATCTGGCACCAATCGGCCGACCTGGGCGGAGCCGACGCTATTCTTCTGCCGGGCGGTTTTTCCTACGGAGATTACCTGCGCACCGGAGCGATTGCGCGGTTTTCACCGGTGATGCGCGCGGTGGAGCGGTTCGCGAAGAGCGGCGGCTTGGTGCTCGGCGTTTGCAACGGCTTCCAGATTCTGCTCGAAGCCGGCTTGCTGCCCGGCGCCATGCTGCGCAATGCAGGGCTGCGATTTGTTTGCCGGCCGGTGCATATTCGTGTGGAGACGACCGCAACGCCATTCACGTATGCGGCGAAGCGCGCGCTGGTGCTGGAGGCGCCGGTGGCGCATGCGGACGGAAACTACTATTGCGACGACGCCACGCTGCGCGAACTCGAGCGCAACGATCAGATCGTGTTTCGCTATACCGATGCCGCGGGGGAAGAAGATCCCGCCGCGAACCCCAATGGGTCGCTGGCGAACATTGCGGGCATTTGCAGCCGCGAACGCAACGTTTGCGGGTTAATGCCGCATCCTGAGCGCGCTTCAGAGAGGTCGCTGGGCTCGACGGACGGAGCGGTGATTTTCCGTTCGATGGTTGAATGGTTTTCCCGCCAGCGAGTTCCACGCATCTTGGATCACACCACCGAAACCGCTGGTGCGCGCTCCTAGCGATGCGCCAACGCACGTGGACTGCCTGCGCCACAATATTCCTAATGACGGCGTGCGGTTTCTTGTTTTCGCAGGGCGTGTTCGGTCGCGCCTCGATGAATGCGCAGGCCGCCGAGCCTACGCTCGATTGGACCGCCCTGAACGCGGAATCCATCGCCAAGCTTCGCGAGTACATCCGGATAGACACTTCGAATCCGCCAGGGAACGAGTCGCGCGGCGTGGCGTGGTATGTGAAGATTTTTGAAGCAGAAGGGATTCCTTACCAGACAGGTGAAGTAGCGCCGGGACGCGGCAGCATCGTAGCGCGATTACATGCGACAGTGGCGGCTGGTGCGGCGGAGCCTGCGTTTGTGTTGCTGAACCATATCGATGTGGTGCCGGCGAGCCGCGCATATTGGAGCGTTGACCCCTTTGCGGCCGAAATGAAGGACGGATATATCTGGGGACGCGGCGCCACGGATATGAAGAGCGTCGGTGTGGCGCAATTGATCGCATTTCTCGAACTGCATCGTCAGCATGTGCCACTGCGGCGAGACGTGATTTTCCTTGCGACGGCGGATGAAGAGGACGGGGCCGTGAGCGGCGCGAAGTGGGTGGTAGAGCAAAAGCCGGACTGGGTCGCGGGTGCCGGGTTTGTGATCAACGAAGGATCGGGGGCGCGCGCGGATGCCAACGGCAAGGTCGTTTACGTAGGCATCGGCGCGTTCAACAAGACGACGGCGTGGCTGCGAATCGTGGCCACAGGCCCGGCGGGGCACGCGTCCGTGCCGATTGCGGATTCCTCGGTGAACAAGCTCATCGCGGCGCTCGATCGTTTGCGAACCTATCAGCCGCCGATCGAGTTGACGCCTGCGGTCGAGCGGGCGCTGAAATCCTCGGCTCCCTACGAGCCTGAACCGTGGCGCACGCGCCTGGCGAACATCGATACGTGGCTCCAGACCCCTGAAGCGCGCGCCGAACTGGAAAAAGAGCCGCACTATCTTGCGCTGGTGACCAACACGATTTCCATCACGGGCCTTACAGGAACCAATAAAATTAATGTGATCCCGCCAGAAGCTTCGGCGCTGGTGGATTGCCGTTTGCTGCCGGGCTGGACGGCGGATCGCTGGGTGGCCGAATTGCGGCGCGTGATCCATGACGACAGCGTGCGCATCGAGGTGCTGCATAGCTACCCGAAGTCGCCGGAATCCTCGCTCGATACGCCGCTGCATACAGCGATCGAAGAGACGGTGCACCGACTCTATCCGGATGCGGGCGTCACGGCGACGACCTCGACCGGTTTTAACGATTCCTATTTTTTCCGCGAGCGAGGCATCACGGCCTATGGATTTGTGCCCTTTGCGATGCTGCCGGATGACGGGCACGCGCACGGCAATGACGAGCGAATTCCCGTACAGAGCTTTACGAACGGCGTGCGGCTGATGTGGGACGTAGTTTACGATTTCTCGCACGCGCAGTGAATGGTAGAAGAGCCGGAACCTTTCAGATGCTTGAGACCCAAATCAAGATGACGCCGGAATTGGCGGCCGAGCACGGACTTACGGCGGAAGAATACGCGCGCGTTTTGAAGATTTTGGGGCGCGAACCGAGCATCACGGAGCTTGGCGTCTTCAGCGTGATGTGGAGCGAGCACTGCTCGTATAAATCGAGTCGCGTACATCTGCGGCGGCTGCCGACCAAGGCTGCGCAAGTGATCCAAGGGCCCGGAGAAAATGCGGGCGTGGTGGATATCGGCGACGGCTTATGCGCGACTTTCAAAATTGAGTCGCACAACCATCCAAGCTACGTGGAGCCCTTTCAGGGAGCTGCCACGGGCGTCGGCGGCATCCTGCGCGATATTTTCACGATGGGCGCGCGGCCGATCGCGGTATTGGATGCGCTGCGATTTGGCCCATTGAGCGATGGGCCGGGTGTGACTCCTGCAGAAGCGAGCAAGAACCGGCGCATTCTCGATGGCGTGGTGCGCGGCATCGGGTTCTACGGAAATTGTTTCGGAGTGCCGACGGTGGGCGGCGACGTTGCTTTCGCGCCATGCTATTCGGGTAACCCGCTGGTGAATGCGCTGGCGCTGGGGATCGCGCGGCGAGAGGAGCTTTTCTTCGCGCGGGCGAGCGGCGTCGGCAATCCTGTGCTTTACGTGGGATCGAAGACCGGCCGCGACGGCATTCATGGGGCATCGTTACTCGCGTCCGCGGAATTTTCCGAGGAGTCGCAGCAGAAGCGGCCCAACGTGCAGGTGGGCGATCCGTTCCTGGAAAAACTGCTGCTCGAGGCGTGCCTCGAAGCAATGCAGACGGGAGCGATCGTGGCGATTCAGGATATGGGCGCGGCGGGGCTGACGAGTTCCAGTTGCGAAATGGCGGCGCGCGGCGGGGTGGGAATCGAGCTGGACCTAGATCGCGTGCCGCAGCGCGAGTCCGGCATGACGCCTTACGAAATCATGCTGAGCGAATCGCAAGAGCGCATGCTGCTGGTGGCGGAGCGCGGGCGAGAACGCGAAGTGATGGACGTGTTTGCGAAATGGGAGCTGGATGCCGTGGAAGTCGGGCGTGTCACAGACGATGGATTGCTCCGGATCACCACACACGGGCATGTGGCGGCGGAAATTCCGGCAAAAGCTCTGGCGGACGAAGCGCCGGTATACAAGCGGCCGATTGCGGCGCCGAAGACGGCGCGAGGTGCGGGTCCGCTGATGGAATTTGCGGCCGAGACCGCGGATCTGACGCAGAATTTCCTGCGATTGCTCGCGTGGCCGGCCATCGCCAACAAGCGCTGGATTTGGGAGCAATACGATCAATCGGTGCGAACCAATACGCTGGCTGGGCCTGGCGCGAGCGATGCCGCCGTGTTGCGCGTGAAGGGTACGGCGCGCGGGCTCGCGCTGAGCGTGGATGGCAATGGGCGCTGGTGCTGGCTGGCTCCGCGGGAAGGAGCGGCCGCGGCGGTGGCGGAAGCGGCTCGCAATGTGGCGTGTTCGGGAGCGCGGCCGTGGGCAGCCACGAACTGTTTGAATTTCGGCAACCCGGAAAAGCCGGAAGTGATGTGGGAGTTCAGCGAATGCGTGGACGGCATCGCGGAAGCGTGCACTGCCCTGGGCATACCGATCACGGGCGGCAACGTCAGCTTCTATAACGATACGCTGGGCCAATCGATTTATCCGACGCCGATTTTGGGCGTGCTGGGATTGCTCGAAGATGCCTCGCGGACCGTCGGGACGGCTTTTCAGCGCGAAGGAGACTTGATTCTCTTGCTGGACGGCAGCCAGGACATGACGTCCGGGGGAAATCAGGCCGCGCATGTGAGGCGCGAGCTTTCGTCGTCCGAATATGCCTTCGCGCTGCAAGGAATTGCGGGAGGCGCGCCGCCGCATACGGACCTGCAGGCGGAAAAGCGGTTGATCGAGGCCCTGGTGGCCATGGCGTCCGCAGGTCTGCTGCGATCGGCGCATGACATCAGTGAGGGCGGCCTGGCCGTAACGCTTGCCGAATCGTGCTTGACGGCACGCGCGCGCGAGGATGCACTAACCGGTTCGACCCGGCATCTCTCCACAGAGGTTACACTGCAAGGCTCCGAATCCGCAGAAGCTGCGCTTTTTGGCGAACGCGGCGCGCGTGCGGTGATTTCTGTTGCCCCCGAGGTACTTGCCCGCATACGTGAAATTGCGAGAGAATATAGTGTCACCGCGCGGGAGATGGGCCGAGTCACGCGAGGCGACTTCCGCATCATTTTCAATAAGCGAATAGCGATCCAGTCCTCTCTCGACCAATTGCGCGACGCCTGGGGAGAATCCCTCGGGCGAATCCTTGAGACCCGATGAACAGAGCCGAGCAAAACCCGACCGCTACCGGCGTCTCCTTCGTGGAAGACGACCACTTCCACGATCATTGCGGTGTGGTCGGCGTTTTTTCCAATCCAGAGGCCGCGAAACTTGCGTATCTGGGGCTTTACGCGCTGCAGCATCGCGGACAGGAAGCGGCGGGAATCTGCACGTGTGATGGCCCCGATCTGAAGGTGGTGAAAGCCCTTGGATTGGTGCAGGACGCGTTTGATCCGAAGCGCCTCGCATCGCTGACCGGCGAATCGGCCATTGGACACACGCGCTATTCGACGGCGGGCGACACCTCGCTCGATAACGCGCAACCCATCTTGATCGACTGCAATAAGGGCAAGCTGGCGCTGGCGCACAACGGCAATCTGACCAATGCGACCGAATGGCGCCGCAAGCTCGAGCACCGGGGATCGATTTTTCAGACGACCAGCGACACCGAAGTGATCGTGCACCTGATCGCGAAGAGCGGCAGCCGGAATCTTTCCGGCGCGATCGCGGAAGCGCTGAACCAGGTGGAGGGCGCGTACTCGCTGGTGATCCTGACGCGCGACGAGCTGTATGCCGTTCGCGATCCGCGGGGATTTCGTCCACTGAACCTCGGCAAATTGGGCGACACCTATATCGTGGCCTCGGAGACGTGCGCGTTTGACTTGCTCGGCGCCACGTACCTGCGAGAAGTGGAGCCCGGGGAGATGGTGCGGATTTCGCGGACCGGGCTCGAATCCATTCACTTTGCTCCGGTGAAGCAGCAGCAATCGTGCATTTTCGAACACGTCTATTTTGCGCGTCCGGATAGCCGCATTTTCGGACGCTCCGTGCATCTTAGCCGCGAGATGTTTGGGCGTTTGCTGGCCCGCGAACATCCGGTGCCGGCGGACGTGGTGGTACCCGTGCCTGATTCGGGAGTGCCGGCGGCGATTGGTTACGGGCTGGAGTCCGGCATACCCTTTCGAATGGGGCTGATTCGAAATCATTATATCGGCAGGACGTTTATCCAACCGGCGCAATCGATCCGCGATTTTGGCGTAAAGCTGAAATTGAATCCCGTGCGCGACCTGCTAGAGGGCTGGCGCGTGATTCTGGTGGACGATTCCATCGTCCGAGGGACTACCAGCCGAAAGATCGTGCGCATGGTGCGTGAGGCGGGGGCGACGGAAGTCCACGTGCGCATCAGTTCGCCGCCGACGATTTCGCCGTGTTACTACGGCATCGATACGCCAACGCGCGAAGAATTGATCGCATCGTCCAATTCGAAAATTCGGCCGCGGATCGCCGAAGGCGAAGCGGGCCTGGCGCATGAGAACAAGGAAGCCACGATGGTTGAGGAAATCCGGCGTTTTCTAGGCGCGGATTCGCTCGGCTATCTTTCACTCGAGAAGCTGCGCGAAGGGGTATCGGATCGCGAAGGCCGCTTTTGCACTTCGTGTTTTACGGGAGCTTATCCCACCGAGCCGGTGCAACTGGAAGTGGAGCGCAGGGAAAATCAGGCCAACCGCGAAGACGCGGCGCCGGTGACGGTGACGCGTGAAAGCTGACGAGCTAGAGAAGAAAAAACAATCACAGTCCGCGCAGGAGGATATCCCGCTCGGTGAGCGTGCCAAACGGGAGGCGCTGGCATGGTTCTGGATCATCCTCGCGTTTCTTCTGATCAATGGTGTCGTCGGCCAGGCGCGCGTGATTCCTTCCGCGTCCATGGAAAACACGCTGCTGATCGGCGATCACTTGATCATGAGCCGGCTGGGATATGACGCGGGAATTCCGTTCACGCCGATCCACTGGCCGCTGTGGCGCAAACTGAACCGGCAACAGATTGTGATCTTTCGCGCGCCGGTGGACGGGTCGCCGGATTGGGTGAAGCGCGTGATCGGACTCTCCGGAGACACGCTGGAAGTTCACGACGGCGCGGTATGGATCAACGGGCAAAAACTCACGGAGCCCTACATTAAGGAGCCGATGGATCCATTCGAACGGTTTGGCCCGGTGCAGGTGCCGCCCGATCATTATTTCGTGATGGGTGATAACCGAGGCAATTCCTACGACAGCCGGTTTGTGGGACCGATCGCGCGCGATTCCGTGATCGGTGTGCCGGTGATGATTTATCTTTCCGTGGACGCAACCGCATCCATGCCGGAAGCCTGGGAGCCGGGACATTTGTTGGAACGGTTCGAAGCTTACGGCAATGGAATTATTCATCCCAGCCGCATCCGTTGGAATCGCTTCTTTAAGACGTTTTAGCTTTTCACATCCGGCATTTTGCGCGACAGGAGTTGTGGCGTCGGCCCATGCGCTATTCCGAAGCAGGCGTAAGCATCGAACTCGCCGAGCAAGCAAAGCAGCGAATCGCGCGGCTGGCGAGCCGGACGTTTACGCGCAACGTGGTAGGCGGGATCGGCGCTTTTGGCGCGCTGTTTGCGCTTGATCGGAAACGTTGGCGCGAGCCGCTGCTGGTTTCGAGCGCGGACGGCGTGGGCACAAAGCTGAAAGTGGCCTTCGCGATGGGCGTGCATTCGACGGTCGGCGCGGACCTGGTGAACCACTGCATCAACGACATTCTGACGCTGGGCGCCGAGCCTCTTTTCTTTCTGGATTACCTGGCCTTGGGCAAGATGGATCCGACCGTGGTGGAGCAGGTGATCGAGGGTATGAGCCGGGCCTGCCGTGCCGCTGGTTGCGCGCTTATTGGTGGCGAGACCGCGGAGATGCCAGGGTTTTACGCGGCGGGCGAGTACGATCTGGCAGGGTTCATCGTAGGAGCGGTGGACCGCAGCCGGGTACTCGGTCCTCAGCGGGTGAAGGCGGGCGATGTGCTCGTGGCGCTGCCTTCTTCGGGGTTGCACACGAACGGCTATTCGCTGGCGCGAAAACTTGTGTTCGAAAAAGCGGGGCTCAAGCCGGGCACCTATGTAGCGCAAATTGGAAACAAGATTGGTGCAGAGCTGCTGAATCCGCATCGATGCTACCGGCCAGCGCTAAAGACCGCGCTCGCACGCGGCTGGATTTCGGCGATGGCGCATAACACCGGCGGAGGAATTCCCGGCAATCTGCCACGCGTGTTGCCGCGAGGCACGCGGGCCGAAATCGATCTTGGCGCCTGGCCCATCCCCAAAATCTTCAGCTATCTCGCGGAAGTTGGCGAGTTGGAACAGGACGAACTGCTGGCTACGTTCAATTTGGGCGCCGGCATGATCCTGATCGTTCCCACGAAATATATCCGCTTGCTGGAAGCCGATCTTCGGCGCCGACGCGAAAAGTTTTATCGCATTGGCCACGTCGTGACTGCGGCATCCGGCCCCCGCATCAAGTACACGGGCAGGCTGCAAATTTAGCCGAAGCCAGTGTAAATCTGTTCGGCTGCGGTATCTTCATTTGGCCTTTCAACTTCGCACGGAGATGTCACATGGAAATTCGTGGCAAGACGGCGATTGTCACCGGCTCCGGCGGCGGGGGTCAAGGACGAGCGCTCGCGATACGTTTGGCAAAAGAGGGCGCCTCCGTTGTTGTGTCGGATACGGACGTTGCCGGCGGTAACGAAACTTTGAGGCGTATTCAAACTGCCGGCGGACGCGCGGCTTTTTGTCACGCTGATGTCAGCTCCGAACAGGACCTGCGCGGGTTGATCGCTTTTGCGGAGCAAACTTTCGGCGGGCTCGACATTCTCGTGAACAATGCGGGCCCGTTTCTTCCCGGCGAGCCACTGGCACATTGGGAAGAGACGCTGCGCGGAAATCTTTTCAGTGCGATCCACGGAATGCTTTACGCGATCGAAGCGATGCGCAAGCGCGGGGGCGGCGCGATTATCTGTTACGGTTCGACTTCGGCGATCGGTTACGGGCGCAAGCATTCGCCTGCGCCCGCGTATGACGTGGCCAAAATAGCAGTGGCGCGCTTGGCGACAACGATGGCGTGGCTGCACCAGAAAGAAAACATTCGCATCAACTGTATTGTGCCGGATTGGGTAGCCACCGAAGAGGTACAAGCCTTCGTGGACTCTTGCACGCCGGAGCAGCGCCGCGCGAGAGGTGTGCCGCACACGCTGATCTCGCTGGACGAGATTTCGACCGCGGTGATGCGGCTGATCGCCGACGATTCTTTGCCGGCCGCGTGCTGATCTGGTTTAACGACGAGCCGCCGCGGTTGATCGCGCAGGGCGATCCTGGTTTCGCGAAGCTCGAGCCGTTTTAGCTGCGGCGCCGGCTTGGGCTTATTGATTTGAGGCTTTGGATGAAGGCTTGAATTCGATCAAGATCTCCGCGTATGGCTGATCGCTTACATTTTGGATGGCTTGGCGCGCGGATGCCTGGAAGCCCATGTCGTTCACCGTGGCCCTTACTTCCTTCTTCGATCCGTTCGGAAGGGTGACCTGTAAATGCGCGGGCGTGAGACGGACGAAGATCGCGTCCCGGTGATCGTGCATGGGCGAGGATCCGTGCGGCCCCAGAGTGAAGCGCAAAACCCTGACGCGCTCATTTTCTAACTCTACCTTGAAATGTGCCGGATCTTGCGCGGCGGCATCGCGAGTGTAGCGCTGGGCCGCCGAAGGATAGGGCTCCAGGAATTCCACCTCGAGAGCGTCGAGGGGCGTGCCGCCCACGTTATCGAGCGTGTGACGCACCGGATCGCTCCAATAGACCATTCCTCGATGAAATTGTAGATCGCTCGGCTGCGCGCCTTCCGTGGTGGTTCGTACCGTGCCGTTGCTGAGGAACACCACAACACGCCCCTTATGCTCATGCATCGGTAAGTGCCGGCCGGGAGGGTAAACGGTGCGGCGCACGCGAATCGATGGGGTCTGATAGAACACGCGTTCTTCGGGCTGATCTTGCTTGGCGGCGCCGGCGTGGAGCAGTGGAATCGAGATAAAGCCGGCGAGAGCAGTGAGAAGAATCGTACGCGCAGCGGCGCTGGGGTGATTGTGAAAAGGCACGTCTGCCTCCAAGTGGCCGGAGTATACACTGCGGCAAAGTGACGGCTGTAGTCGTGGTCCACGCGCAAGCGGGCCATGCGGGAGAATGGCGTCCCAGGAAAATTTGGTGTTGGCGGCGATTGCGTTTTGCAGCCTTGATGCGATGTGCTAAGTTTTTTAGCTCATGGCCACGCAAATTGGCATTCTCCTGAGCGGCCGCGGTTCGAACTTTGAGGCATTGGCGGCCAGCGCGGCCGCAGGGCGGCTGGGCGACGCCGAGATCGCTGTCGTGATCAGCAACCGCGAAGGCGCTCCGGGGATCGATCGCGCTCGGGAGCGCAAGATTCCGGCGCTGGTGATTCCTTCCCGCGGGCTCGAGCGCGAAGAGTACGACCGGCTGGTGGCCGGCGCCTTGCGGGAGCACGGCGTCGAGCTTGTATGCCTGGCGGGATTTATGCGGCTGCTCTCGCCCTACTTCATCAAGGCGTTTCCCAATCGCATTCTGAACATTCACCCGTCTCTACTACCGTCGTTTCCGGGCTTGGAAGCGCAACGGCAGGCGCTCGAATACGGCGTGCGTTATGCGGGTTGCACGGTACACTTGGTGGACGAAAATCTCGACGCCGGGCCGATTATCCTGCAGGCGGTGACGCCCGTGCTGGATGAAGACACGCCGGAGACGCTCTCCGCGCGCATTTTGCAAGAGGAGCACCGCATTTACTCCGAAGCAGTACGAATCGTGCTGGAAGGCCGATTTCGCCTGGAAGGTCGCCGCGTGATTCAAACCACAGGTAGCGCCCACCGATCATGAGCGACGCATCGCCATTTCGTCCGGTTGCCGAACAGCTTGCCTATTTGCGAAAAGGCTCGGCGGAAATCATCCGCGAGGAAGAGTTGGCCGCGAAACTCGAGTCCTCGCGAGCGAAAAATATCCCGCTGCGCGTGAAGCTTGGCGTGGACCCAACCGCTCCCGATCTGCACCTGGGGCATACGGTGGTCCTGCGGAAGCTGAAACATTTCCAGGACATGGGCCACGTCTCGATTTTTCTGATCGGGGATTTCACCGCTATGGTCGGGGATCCCACGGGACAATCCGTGACGCGTCCGCCGCTGACGCGGGAGCAGATTGCGGCGAACGCAAAAACGTACCTCGAGCAGGTCTACAAGATTCTCGATCCGCGTAAGACCGAGGTTCGCTACAACAGCGAATGGCTGGGCAAACTATCGAGCTATGAAGTGATTCAGCTCTGCGGGAAATATCGGCTGGCACGGATGCTCGAACACGAGGATTTTCGCTCGCGGCTCGCGAATAACCAGCCCATCGCGGTGCACGAATTGCTCTACTCGCTGTTTCAGGGCTACGACAGCGTCGCGCTCAAAGCGGACGTGGAATTGGGCGCGACCGAACAGAAATTCAATTTGCTGGTAGGCCGGGAAATTCAGCGGGAGTATGGGCAGCCTTCGCAAGTGGTCTTCACCATGCCGATTTTGGTGGGGCTGGACGGGCAGAGAAAAATGTCCAAGAGCCTGGGCAATTACGTGGGCATCACCGAAGAGCCGGGGCAGATGTTTGGGAAGCTGATGAGCATCTCGGACGACATGATGTGGACGTATATGGAGCTGCTGACCGACCGCACGCCGGCCGGGATCGCGCAACTGCGCTCGGAGGTTTCGAGCGGCAGCGCGCACCCCAAAGAAACTAAGGTGGTCCTGGCGAAGGAAATCATCGCCGGTTTTCATGGCAACGATGCTGCGACGCGCGCCGCCCAAGAATTCGATCGCATCTACAGCAAGAAACAACTCCCTACCGAAATGCGAACGTTCGACTTCAATGCGGAGGGTGATGTAAAGCTATCCCGGATGATTGACCGCGTGGAGCTCGCCGGTTCAAGGGCTGAAGCAGAGCGCCTTATGAAGCAGGGCGCGGTTGAATGGGATGGAGAAAAAATTGTGGACCCAGGCTATTCGATCAGCACGTCTACAGCGGGCGACCACATCCTCCGCGTTGGCAAAAAGCCCGCTGTTCGAATTCGGATTGGTAAGCCCAATTCTTAACAGAACTGCTGGCACGAGCGCCTTTACTTACGCTCGGCCAGTTTTTTGAGGCGGGCAAGGTATTCGGCATTACGGCGCGAGACAGCCCGGCGCGTGATCAGCCAATCCATCGCGCGGCCGAGCGCTCCGGGAATTGCGTATTCGCTGCGCATGCGCACGCGAGTGTTCGATCCCGCACTATTCGGTTCGATTTCCCAACGCTCGGTCCCGCGTACACCGTAGGAATCCTCGAAACGCCATTCCAGCATTCTGCCCCACGCATAATTTGTGACCACCGCTGTCTGCGCCACTTCCTTTTTGCCGATTCGTCCGGCGATGCGAACGGACTGTCCAAGACAAAATTCCGGCGCGCCGCAATGCACGTCAATTTCGCCATCGAGTTCCTTGCCATACCAATACGCCATGCGTTGGGGCACGAAGAACACGGAGACGTCAGCAGGCGGCGCGGCAATCTCTACGATGGATTCAACCTTGGCCATGGAGTGGAGAGAAAGTCTAACACCGCGCGCGGAAATAAGGGCACTACAAGACTAATAAGCGATTTCGGCGGCGCCAAACACGCGATCGGTATGTGGATCCTGGATGAAGATCACGGCTCGGAGGTTCTGCGGGTTCCAATCATGCGCGAGCTTCACGTGGGCTTGCCCGTCAAATGCCTGGGCTGCGCCGTCTTGTAGGTTGACGCGCCCAATGGAGACAAGCTCGCGCACTACGCCAGAGTGAACCAGCGACCTGCCCGCGTTTTCGCCGCGACGCACGCTCGAATGCAATTCGTTTTCGGTGAGCGCAAGAAATACCTCGGGTTTTTCCCCACGAGCAAGTCCGGATAGAGCAGCAAACTGCACGTGCAAATCGCGTGGATTATCGGCGGCAGCGCCGGCCCAGGCGAGTTGAATGGGAGTTTTCGGCGCTTTCGCAGCTTGCTCGATGGCTTGCTGTGCGAGCGCGCCATTGCCGCCGTTGAATTGAGTCTCGCCATCCACAATCATTTGCGGCGTATAAACCTGATCGCCCTTCCAATGGCGCTCGAACGCGTATTTTCGCTGGCGGTCCGTGGCGGCGTTCAAAGAAAAGGGATCATGCCAGCCCTGATCGTCCCAATAGGTTACGTGGTGTTCGAGCACGATCACGTCGGCGCCTGGAATCGGTTGGCGCGCATCGAGCTGCATGAGGAGCGCGTCGGCCGGCGGGCAACTCGAGCAGCCCTCGGAGGTGAAGAGTTCGACCAACACGGGCGTGCGCGCATCGGGGAGGGGCGGTGCACCGGCACGCGGATCGGCAAAGGCGACGTTTTCAGCCGCACCCGCCAGGATGCCGATTCCTCCGACGAGAGCAAATAATCCGCAGATCGCAAGTAGCGATACCTTACGGGAAGCAAATTTTCGAATTTGAATTCGCGACTTCATGGCACATCTCCTTGCGATGCCTCAGATGCAAAGACCGGTTGCCACGGCCCAACCAATTCCGCGGGATGTGGACGAACCTTGGGCACCTAAGTCCGAAGGTCGAACATAAGAATCATAATTCCCGCCACACCGGCTGCCAAGTGGGTCTGGCGATTCATAAAGACCAATTTTGTGCAGTTCAGTGGCGAACGAACTCGGGCGAATGGCCCGGCGCCCAAGGATCGTATTCCAAATCAAACTGGATGCGTTCGGCGATCGGTGGATGGTCGTAAAGCCAAAAGACCACAAGAGGAGATGGATCGGGTTCCTCCAGATCAACTTCACCCAAAATCTGATCGCTCTGCGCCGCTACCTGGGACGCATCGGGCACAACGCCGTGCGTAATTTCGAGTCCGAATACATCGGCCTGATGCTCGACGTAGCGGCTGACGGCGCTATCGAGAGGAGTGCTAAGAAAAAGCAAGAGTGATCCCAGCAGCCAGAGCACGCCCAACGCGCCCCAGCCGTTCAGATCGAGAATGCGCCAACCGCTTCCCCAACGGCGTACCGTCCACCTGAGCGCCGCGGCGAGGAACCACAAGCCAAAAAATAGACCGGCGGCGCTGGCGGCGATCCCTTTCCACACATGCCCCAGAACGTAATGGCCGAGCTCGTGTCCGACGACGAGGAGAATTTCGTCTTCCGTCATATGCGCGAACAAAGTGTCCCAGACGACGACGCGCTTGCTGGCGCCGATGCCCGTGACGTAAGCATTCAGCTCGTTGAGTTTTTGGCTCGCGAGCATTTCGTACATGTGGTCCTGCGGAATCTGCGCGCCGGCGCGGGTGGCAAGCTCCTGGATTTGCAGGGCGAGTTTAGGGTGCGAGGCCGCGAGCGGTTCGAATTTGTAGAAAAGCGGCTCGACCACCACCGGTTCGAGCAATGCCGCAAAAACGATCAGCGGCAAGGCGATCAGCCAAGCGACAAACCACCAGCGGCGCGGGCTTCGGCGCAGCAGTCCGCCCACAATCCACGCCGCGAACGCACCAATCGCGATGGCGATCGCTTGGCCTTTGCACCAATCGAGGAGCCAAGGGCCCCATCCTTCGACGGAGAGGTTGTAACGCATGCCGAGGACGTGGCCCCAGGCATGAAGAGGAAGCACGCTGAGCGCAAGCGCGCCGAGAAGTAATGCCGCAAAGATCGAAGCCTGCAGGATGCGGAATCTGCTCGAGCGTTCGGCCCAGGAGCTAAACCGCGCCACTACGCCAGTTTTCAGAAGGATCACCAGCAGCAGGATGGTGACGCCAAATTCGGTGAAATAGAGCTCGTCACCGGAGCGCGCCAATTCCACAGCTTGGCGAAGGCGATCCGGCGGCAGAGTATAGCGCGTGACTTTTTGAGGGGTTCGGCTAGCCGCGCTTGTTGGAATAGATTGCTGCGAAGAAGGGTCAGCAGCAAAACTAGCACTGGAGCACTGCTGGACCACCGGCGCGCACAGGCCGACGATTAAGAGGATTGTCCGCAGAGCGAGTGTCGTGCAGCGCGAACTGAAGAGAGGTGAAGCCATTGAGCCGGGATTCTAGCAGAGCACGGACGCGCGACCTGCAAATAGAGCTGCTCCGCGAGCGCGGCGCTCAGACCTGCAAAACGTCGCCTTCCTTGGCTACCATCTGGTAGAGCACGGGGCTTACGATGCGGCCGAGGAAAAGCCTGGAAATCAATCCCGCAACGATCACGATGGCAAAAGGCTTCTGCGAGTCTGAGCCAACGCCGGTGGAGAGGGCCGCCGGTAGCAAGCCGAGGCAAGCGACCAACGCCGTCATCATGATGGGGCGCAGGCGGATGAGCGAGCCCTCAAACGTGGCGTTATAAATGTCCTGCCCTTCAAGGCGCAGCTTGTTGATGTAAGACGTGTCAATGATGGCCGTCTCGGCTGACACGCCCAGAAGCACGAGCAGCCCCAGCAGCGACGAAACGCTAAACGGCGTATGCGTGAGTTTTAGAGCAATCAGTGCGCCCACCGGCTCGGTAAGCACCACGCTCAATACAACAATCACCGGAAACTTGAAATTGCCGTAGAGCGCAAAGAGAATCATGAAGATCAGCAGGATCGCCAACGGCCCGATCAATTCAATTTGTGATTTCGCCTGCAGAAGTTCGCTATATTCGCCGCCCCAATCCAGGCGGTATCCTTGTGGGAGTTGCACCGCTTTGTCTACAGCAGCCTGTCCCGCCCGGACAGTTCCTTCCAAATTGCGGCCTTCGATGGAGAACTGGATGCCGATGTAACGCGAGTCATTTTCGCGATAGATGAAAGAAGCGCCGCTGGCTTCTTTGATCGTGGCAAGCTGCGAAAGCGGAACCTGTTGTCCCGTGGGCGTGGGTACCAGTAGATTCGCGATTTCGGTGGCGTTCGAGCGGTATTGCGGCTCCATGCGCACGACGAGGTCGAACAATTTTTCGCCCTGAATCACTTGTGTGGCGGCCTGGCCTCCAACAGCTGCTTGCACGACGGCCTCGACGTCCGACACGTTGATGCCGTAACGAGCGATTTTGTCTCGGTCCGCATCCACTATCAAACTCGGTTGCCCGAGTTCACGGACTACCGTCAAATCCGTGAAGCCGGGTGTCTGAGCCAGAATATTCTTGATCTGAACAGCTTTCTGTTGGAGAACATCCAGATCGGGGCCAAAGACTTTCACGGCCAGCGAACTCTTCAAGCCGGTCAGCGCCTCGTCGACAGCATCTTCCGCCGGCTGGGTGTAGTTGAAGATCACGCCAGGATAAGCGCTCAGCTTGTGGTCAAGATCCGCCGTTAGCTCGGCCTTGGTATGAATCGAGCCTTCCTTCCAGGATTTGTCGCTGTAAGGCTTTAGCCCCATGTAAAACTCGCAATTGAAGAAGCCGGTGGGATCGGTACCGTCGTCGGGGCGGCCCAACTCCGACGCGATAATCGTCGCCTGCGGGTAGGTCATCAAGACATCGCGGACTTTGGGCGCAAAGGCGCTCGCTTCCTCAAACGAAATTGTGTAGGGCATGGTGGCGCGAACCCAAAGGGCGCCCTCATCGAGATGGGGCATAAACTCGCCACCGATCGAAGGAACCAGAAGCAGCGTGGCGCCAAAGATCACGATGGAAAGGATCATCGTTAATTTGGGGCGGGCAAGGCACCACTTCAATTCCGAGCCATATTCACGCTTGAACCATTCGTAGGCGCGGTTCGTTTTTTCCTGCACTCCCTTTTTGAAGCTGTAAGAAACCAATACAGGCACCAGCGTGAGCGTAAACAGCAGCGCGCCACCGAGCGCAAAGGCCATGGTGTTGGCCATCGGGTGAAAGAGCTTACCGGCCGGCCCGGAGAGTGCGTAGATGGGGAGATACCCCGCGATGATGACGGCCACGGAATAAAAAATCGGACGATCGACGTCGCGGGCGGCAGCGATTATCACATCCTGCAGATCGTAAGACTGGCCTTTGCGCTCGGCGAGTTCGCGGTAAATGTTTTCCACCATGACGATGGTGCCGTCAATGATGATGCCGAAGTCGATGGCGCCGATGGAGAGCAGATTCGCAGCATCCCCGGTAGCGTGTAGAAAAATGAAGGCGAAAAGCAGCGCCAGTGGGATGGTGAGCGCGGTAATGATGGCGGCGCGAAAGCTTACCAGGAAGAAAACGAGAACGAGCAAGACCAGAACCATGCCACGGAGGAGGTTTCCCTCCACAGTATCGGTGGTCACGCGCACGAGATCGCTACGGTCGTAGTAGGGACGAATTTTGACGTCCGGCGGGAGAATGTTGCGATTCAGTTCGTCGGTTTCTTTCTCAACGCCCTTGAGCACATTCTGGGTCTGCTCGCCGGTGCGCATCAGGATGACGCCTTCCACCGCGTCATCGTTCTTCATGAAGCCAAATTCACCAAGCCGCGGCGCGTAACCGATTTCGACGGTGGCAATGTCTTTGACGCGGACGGGCACGCCGCCCTGGCTGCCCACCACCACGTCGCCAATGTCCTCGGTATTGCGCAGCAAGCCCAAGCCGCGCACGTAGTAGAACTGGCCGCCTTGCGAATAGAAGCCGCCGCCGGTGTTGGCGTTGTTCGCCGTCAGAGCATTGATCACCTGTACCACGGGGATGTGATAGTTGTAGAGCCTCGCGGGATCAAGCAGCACCTGATATTGCATGGTGGTGCCGCCAAAGCCCGAGTCGTCTGCTACACCGGGGACCGAACGATACGCACGCTCGATAATCCAATCTTCGAACGTGTGCAACTCCTGTGGAGTACGGTCTGGGCTTTCCAGCACATAGCGGTACACAAGACCGCTCGGGCTGTATAGCGGCGACATGCTGGGAGTAACCCCGGTCGGCAGAGAAGCGTCCGCGATTCGTTGAAAGACGATTTCCCGGTCGAAGTAAGGATTGGTGTTATCGGCAAACGTCAAGATCACGTCCGAAAGCCCATACAAGGAAATCGAACGCATCACCACCAGGTTCGGCGATCCGTTCATCGCCAGTTCCAGAGGCAGCGTCGTAAGCCGCTCGACTTCCTCCGCCGCGTGGCCCGGCCATTGCGTGATCAACTCCACCAAAGGGGGTGAGAGATCCGGGTAGGCGTCAACCGGCATGCGCTGGAAGGAGATTGCGCCCGCGATAATCACCAGTATGGTGACCATCAGCACCAGGAAGCGCTGTCGCAGGGCGAATTGGACAATTCGATGGATCATCTCTGGGCTCCGGGCGCGCTTTCTTAGTGCTGCAAGGAATTCTTGAACTGCAGGAACAAACTACCGTCGCCAATCACTTTCTCGCCTTCCTTCAAGCCGCCGGTGACTTGCGTCTGGCCACCGTGGGTATCGCCGATGGTCACTGGTCGCCGCGCAAATTGATTTGCGCTGCCGGTTTGCACGTAAACGAACGGCTGGTTTTCCGTGTCGCGTAACACCGCGGCATCGGGCACGAGCAGCGCATTCCGAATCGACCCGGCGCGAACGACGGCATTGACGTACATATTGTTTTTCAGTTTTTGACCGGGATTGTCGGTGACGATCCGCGCTTGCAACGTCCGTGTGTTGGGATCGAGCGTGGCCGCGATATAGGAAATCTTGCCGCGGAACGTGTCTGGATATGCATCCGTGGTGATGTCTACCGCGTCGCCCTGATGAACGTCCGCGAGATCGTTTTGGTAGACATTGACGAGCACCCAGACGGTACTCATGTCCGAAATGGTGAAGCATTGCGTAACGCCCGCCTGCAGCAATTGGCCTGGACCTACGAGACGGTCCGTGACCTCGCCGGCCACCGGAGCCAACACCGGAACTTGCGCGGATGGCGGACTTTTCAGCAAGGAATCCGGATCGCTTATACCTAGCACGCGCAATGCATCCGCGCTCGATTCCATATCCGCCTGCGCCTGGGCTCGTGCCGATTCAGCGGTCTGCAGATCGGATTCGGCGATGGCTTTGTGCTCGTAAAGATCCTTCGAGCGCTGGAATTGCTTGTCGGCAAGCTGAAATGCGTCGCGCGCCTTGAGGTAAGCGGAGCGATCGAGCGAATAATCCGGGCTATTGACGGTCAGCAGCGTTTGTCCGGCCTTCACGTTTTCTCCGGGCGCCACAAGAATCTCGTGGACCGGACCGCCTACCGCCGAAAATATCGGTGTGGTTTTGAAAGCGTTATACGTGACGGTGCCCGTCAAGTGGAGATCGCGTACCAACGCCTGCTTGGACACGGTGACGACCTGCACGTGCGCCATCTGGTCCTGCGGCACGGTGAAAAGCTCGGCCGTATCTGTGGGCGAAGTGCCGGCCGTATAGGAGGTCATTTGCGAAGCGGTGCGGGATTCCGAACCGCATCCCGCTGCCGAAGCAATTCCGCACACGGCGAAGAGCAACACCGAATAAGGACGAACGCGCGTGTGTCGCACGGCTGGATTGTTTTTCATGGCAGGTTCCTCGTTCCCACGGCTTCACGTAATTGCTCAACCGCGGTCATATAACTTGCGAGCGCCTGCCGGTAGGCAAGCTGGTTGGCGCGATAGCTCCGCTCGGCATCCAGAAAATCCAGCAAGCTGGCGGCGCCGCGCTGATAAGAATATTCGCTGATGTCGCGCGACTCCTTGGCTTGGTCCGCATAGCCCGAGCGGTAGAGTTGGACGATTTCGTCGTTCGAATGGAGGTTGGCGTAAGCGTCGACGACGTCGCTCATCACCTGCTCTGAAGCTTCGGTGGCTTGCTGCTCTGCCTGTGTGATCGCGTAGCCGGTGCGCGCGATCTCGCCCTGGTTTCGGTCGAAGATGGGCAAATCTATGTTGAAATAGAACGCGCCGGAGTTGATGCCATTGGTATGGGTGTAGTCAAACGTAACGTTCAAATCGCGCTTGCCGTTCGCAATCGCCAAGGTCTTCTGGCTGCGCGCGGCGGTGACGCCCTCGTCGGCCGCAATCAAATCGGGCCGGGACGCCAGAGCCAGCATCTTCAGATCGTCCAAGGCGCCGTGCACCGGCTGATATTCCAGTTCGCCTTGGACGTCGTAATTGTCGGGAACCGATTCGAATCCAATAAGCTGGCGCAAGGCCGCCAAGGCCTGAATCTTCGCAAGCTTGGCCTGGGACACATCGGTCTGGAACTGGAGCATCTGCAGCTTGATCTTTAATAGATCGGCCTCGCTCATGTCCCCGGCCTTGAAACGCGTCTGGCTGATGTCCACCGTTTGCTGGAAGCTCTTGAGATCCTGCTCCGCAAAGTCCAGCGTTGAATCCGCCAGAACCGCGTTAATGAATTGCTGCGAAACGTTGAAGATCGTCGTGCGCTGATCGTCATTCACCGTCGAACGCGTCTGAGCGGTCTGGTCTTGCGCGGCGGCCAACCGATGCTGGCGTTTCTTGCCGCGTTCAAACAAATACCCAATCCCTAAATCGAACTGGGCCTGATTTTCGAGATAGCTCAGGTTGAATTCGCTTGGCGTAAAGATCGGAAAGAACTGCGTGTCCCAGGAGATCGTGGGATTGGGACGCAGGTTTGCAGTGATTTCCTGGGCTTGGTTTTGCAAGATCGTGGTGCGCGCGGCCAGCAGCGCGTGGTTCCGCTGGGTAGCGAGATCGATCGCCTGATCGAGAGTGATGCGCGCCGGCGCCGACGCCGGCGGCGTGGGCAGGCTCGGCAGCGGCACGCTGTGTCCGTAGTCGTTGTGCGTAGGCGGGGACGGTAGTTGGACGGTTTGCCCCGGCTGGGTCTGTGCGGAAGAGGCGTGCGCGATTCCGGCGGCAAACAGCGCCGCTATGATCAAGCGACCTGCCAGAACGCGAATCGGCCGCCAACCGGAAATTTCAAGCTCGCTGAGAAAGCGTGATTCTAAACGCTGAGTAAGACCATGTGCGAGAGTCATTTCAACTCACTCGCCTCCATAACAAACATTCCGTGCGGAAGGACTCAAGGTCGCCTAAATGGCGCGTCGCCTTTTTTAGGCGGCTACGCGCGCAAAACGATGCTTCGGTTTAGATTCGGGAAAGAACGGAACGCGCCATTTGCGCAGCCCCGATTTCTTTAGGCAAGAGGTGGAGCGCGGGAAATACGGATGCTTAAAGAGGGTGCACCGGAGCGCACCAAAGCCACAACCACGGGAGTACGCCCAAGCGGCACCGGTACTGCAATACGGTTTAACGCCAGGTGTTGATCTGCCGGTTGATGCGAAAAGTGACAAATCTGGCAGGCGGTTTCCGACGTGCCGTGATGATTGTGCGGAAGTGTCGCTGCAAAGGTGGCCACCAACAGGAGCACTACTGCCAAAACGGCAGTCACCGCTTTGAAGCTCGGGTTGCGATAGTGAAGCATAGACGCCACGGGGCTAATTGACACCCATACCCATAGTCTAATCTAGAAGGATTGGCAAGTGAAAGGGTTGTATGCGGCCTATTTCCGCATCAAGCGCTCTGGCGCAGCGCCCGCTCGACCACGGTCAAGCACTTTTCGGCGCGTTCGCGAAGATCGCCGCGGAGGTCCTGGTTCGCTTTGCGAAGCGTGTGGAGTTCATCGGCGATCGCAAGTGACGCCAAAACCGCGACGCGAACCGAATCCACCAAGCCGGTGCCGTCTGCAATCGAATTCATTTTGTCGTCCACGTAGCTCGCGAGCTCCGCGACATAGATGGGGTCAAGATCGCCCTGCATCGAATAGGTCTGTCCGTAAATTTCGACCTTGAAGCGCTCACTCATGGCGTCCTCTTTCCTGGTGTGTCCGAGCCATTTTGCTGCGGGGGCGGCCGAGAAGCAAGCTTACACACGCGCGAGTTTTGCACGTTATCCCGCGCGCAGCGAAGCACCAAGTTTCGAAGTAAGGGCGTTTACGATCCGGGAGCTGAAATCGCTTAGCTGCGATTCCGTCAAGGTGGCGTCCGTGCTTTGGTACGTGACGCGCACCAGCAGCGAGAATTTGCCCGCGGGGACTTGACCGCCGTGAAATAAATCCACGGCCTCGATTTGTATGATTTCGGGGATGCCGAGCGAGTGTATTTCCTTGACGACGTCCCCAAATGAGGTGCCGTCGCCTAAAAGCAATGAGAAATCGCGTTCAACGGCGGGAAACCGGCTGATCGTTTGATAGCGGCGCGCTAGCTGAGCTGCGGAATAGCCGGCATAGAAAGAATCAAGCCGGAGTTCCGCGAGAAACACGTCCTGACGCAACTTCAGTGCCTCCGCGATTTTTCGCGAGAGCTGGCCCGCGACTCCGGCGCTCGTTTGCCCGCGCCCGTCCGCAGAATCGATGGAAATCGTCGCCGCGCGGGAAGGCTGTAGCCATGCAGGGCCGCCCCCAGACCACTGAAGATCGCCGGCCAATTCTCCAACGCGGTCGAGGTCGCCCTTCAGGTCAGCGAATGTAAATTCGCGCGGTGTTTCGCTGACGCTCTTCTCGCGCGCAAGGCCTGTGGCGCCCAACGTGAGGATGAGGTCTTCGCGAATTTCCTTGCTGTTACCTTCCGCTGCATTCCAGTGATAGGCGCGTCCGATTTCGAACAAGCGCAGGTTTCGCTGACCGCGGTTGAGGTTCCATTCAAGGGCTGCCGTCATGTTTCCCAGCCCGTTCGAGCGCATCACCGAGGCATCTTCCGCTAGAGGATTGGCAATATGCACGGCAACAACTTCTTCGGCGCGGAAGAGAGCATCGCGGGCCGGGTCGACCAGAGGAATGGTCAGGATCTCCTGATACCCCAAGCCCAACAATCGTTCGCGAAGCCGATCCAGGGCTTCCGCATGCGGCAAGCGCGCGGCAGGCTGTCTGGTGGCGGGCAGCCGCGCGGCGAACTTTTCCAAGCCATAATGACGAGCCACCTCTTCGATCAAATCGATTTCTCGGGTCACATCGGCGCGCCAGGAAGGTTGTTTGCAACGCCACACGGCTTCCGGAGAATTGGCCGCGGCGGCCGATTGCAGATGAGGCTCGAAACCGAGGAAGCTGAGAATTTCCTCGATATCGCAGTCGGGAACATCGCCACCCATCACGCGCAGAAGCTCATGACGCGAAAGCAATACCGCGGCCGGCTCCCGCCTCCCCGGGTAAACATCCACGACGCCGGAAAGCAGCTCACCGCCCGCGAGTTGCTGGATCAATTCAGCGCAGCGCCGCGATGCAACCTCTGCCATCTCCGGATCGCAGCCACGTTCGAAGCGCGCGGAAGCCTCCGTGCGCAGGCCCAGCGTTTTTGAGGCGCGACGAATCGAGATCGAATCAAACCACGCTGACTCGATCAGCAAATTGCGGCTGGCAAAGTCGATTTCACTTTCCTGGCCGCCCATCACTCCGCCAATGGCCTGCGCGCGATCGACGTCTGCAATAACACACACTCCAGGAACCAGGATGCGCTCGGCTCCGTCGAGAGTTTTCAGCTTTTCTTTATTTTTCGCGCGTCGAACGATAATACGGTGGCCAGCGATGCGATCCAAATCGAAAGCATGGAGCGGCTGCCCGAGTTCGAGCATTACGTAGTTCGTTGCGTCCACCACATTGTTGATGGAATTCTGGCCCAGCGCGGCGAGCCGGCGCCGCAACCAATCCGGCGAGGGTTGCACTTTTACGCCGCGTAACACGCGCGCCGTATAGCGTCCACAAAGTTCCGGCGCTTCGATTTCCACTCGAACCGCGGAGGCTGCGGGTTCAGCAGCTTCCTGCAACTTCGGCTGCACGGCTTTCAGCGGCGCACGATAGAGCGTCGCGACTTCGCGCGCCACACCATAGTGACCCATGCAATCGGCGCGATTGATCGTGATTTCCGCGTCGAGCAAAGGCCCCGCTGCCGTTTGTTCGATGGCATCAATCGCCGTGCCGGAAAGTGAAAGGCGCGAACGCAAATCTTCCGGTGAGACGGTAACCTCCACGAACTCCTTGAGCCAATCGTAGAGAATCTTCATAGGTCAACACACTTCACGCCATTGTGCCGCCAGCGCTGCTCCCGGCAGAGCGTTCCTCACGGAAATTGGCGGAGGAAGCGAACGTCATTCTGAAAAAATAATTGAATATCCCCGATGCCATATTTCAACATAGCCAGACGGTCGATCCCAATTCCAAAGGCAAAGCCGCTGAGAGCCGCAGCGTCGTAATTCACGAAGCCGTAGACCGCCGGATCGACCATCCCCGCGCCGAACAATTCGATCCAGCCCGAGCCTTTGCATTTGGCGCAGCCCGAGCCGCGCCCATCGCAAAAAATGCAGGACGCGTCAAATTCCACCGAAGGCTCCGTAAAGGGGAAAAAGCTCGATCGGAAGCGCGTCTTCGTGTTTGGGCCGAAGAATTCTCGAATAAAATATTCGATCGTACCCTTGAAATCGCGGAAGGTGAGGTCGGTATCCACGGCCAGTCCTTCTACTTGGTGAAACATGAAGGAGTGCGTCGCATCAGGATTATCCCGGCGATAGACCTTGCCCGGCACGATGATCCGGAGAGGAGGTTTGCGCCTCTCCATGGTGCGGATCTGCACCGGTGAAGTGTGCGTGCGGAGTAACCTCTGGGGCTGGCCGGGGCCCGTTTCAATATAGAACGTATCCATATTGTCGCGCGCAGGATGAAATTCAGGAATGTTGAGAGCCTCAAAATTGTAATAAGGGGTCTCAATTTCCGGTCCTTCGGCAACCTGATAGCCAAGAGAAAGGAAAATCCGTTCGACCTCTGCAAATGTTTGCCGAATCAGGTGACGCGTGCCGACGGGCCGCATCACGCCCGGCAAAGAAAGATCGACAGTGTCTCGTGCCTGCGCGACCACATCGGCGGCGGCTAAAATTTCCTGGTGGCGCTTCTCGAGAGCCCCTTCCACATGTGTCCGCAAACCGTTAAAGGCCGCGCCCACCGCGCTCTTCAACTCCGGAGCGGCGGGCCTTAACCAGTTGGCAGTAACCGCTGCGAGCACGCCGGATTTTCGTCCCAGCCATGCGTCCCGCAAGGCCATCCAGTCTGTTTCATTGCGGACCGCATCGACCTGTGCGTCAAATTCCTCTCTGATATCGTGAAACAGCCGCGTGAGGTCATCCGCGGAGCGCACGCCAAGTTGCTCGAGCGATGCTGTGGTTTGTATTTTCATCTGAAGATCAACAGGCCGAGACTAAGCGCTGATCTTCAACGCAGCTTTTGCTTGCGCCGCCAGGGCTGCGAAGCCCGCCGCATCACCCACCGCCAAATCCGCTAGGATCTTGCGATCGAGCACCACGCCGGCGGCCTTTAGCCCGTGCATCAACTGGCTGTAGGAGAGGCCTGCGTTGCGAGCGGCCGCGCCGATGCGCTGAATCCACAAGCGCCGGAATTGGCGTTTGCGATTGCGGCGATCCCGAAACGAAAAGCGGTCCGCACGATTCGCCGCTTCCTGCGCGGCTTGATATAGCTTGCTCTTTGTGAGGAAAAAGCCTTTGGTGCGTCGTAGATACTTCTTACGGCGTGCCCGACGCTTGGTACCGCGTTTAACTCTTGCCACTGAAATGCTCCTGCGGGGAGAGATCCAGCATCGGCGCAAAGCCGCGCATTTTCACACTCAAGCACTCGAAGTGCTGCGAGTGAAGGAAGCTCTCCACGGCGTGTTGGGATCGCGGCGCGCCATTTGCATGGCTTGCTCGCGTGAGGGCCGCAGCCGCGTCGCGAATCGCGATCGGCACAGCCCAACCGGCCGGCAGGCCCACCGTGGGCGGATCGTGCACTGCCTGGCACGGATAAAACAACTCGTACAAGCGACCCAAACCAGAATTGCGGCCACCTGCTAAACCACAACCATCCAAAAAAGCTTTCCGGTACTTGCGCCGTCCTTATAGAGCGTACGGCAGCATCATGCGGACGTTGGCCGCATCGGCTTTGTGTACCTGCGTGAGTTTCTTGATTCGCCGCATCCGGTTAGACGGCTTCGTCGCTAGAATATGACGCTTGCCGGAATGCATGCGCAGGATCTTGCCGTTTTTCGTGACCTTGAACCGTTTTGCGGCGCCACGATGAGTCTTGATCTTAAGTTTCTTAGCCACTGTTTCCTTCCCACATGTTTCTTTGCTGGACGTTGCTACGCCTTTGGCTGCGGCGCCGCGACTTGTGCCGCCGCTGGAGCGCCCTTCTTCGGCGCGAGCAGCGCCATCAGGATATTCGCTTCCATGCGCGGACCTAGTTCGACAAGCGCGTAATCGTTGATTTCCTTCAGTAACCGGTCCATCTTTCCGCGGCTGACTTCCTGATGCGCCATCTCGCGGCCGCGGTGAAAAATCATGGCCTTGACCTTGTGTCCTTCGCCAAGGAACCGCACGATCTGATTTTTCCGCACCTGGTAATCGTGCTCGGCGGTCGACGGCCGAAACTTCACTTCCTTGAGTTGCGAGCCTTTTTGATGGCGTCGCGCCTCGTGTTTGCGTTTACTTTCCTGATAGAGATATTTGCCGTAGTCCGTGATCTTGCAAACGGGAGGGTCGGCGGTTGGAGAGATTTCTACAACGTCCAGTCCTCGTTCGCGCGCAAGCCTCATCGCTTCAAACGGCTGCATTACGCCCAATTGGGCGCCTTCCTCATCGATGACGCGAATTTCGCGCGCCCGGATCCTTTCGTTTATCCGGATGCGATCATTCGGCCGGAAACTTCGCTCGGCGATAAACCCACCTCCAGAACCCCTGCCCTTCCGGGGACAAACCAATATAGACAAACCGGTTCGGCCCGGCGGGACGTCAAGTATAGCATGGAGACACCTTTTTCTTTCAAATGCACCGATCCCAAAGGATTGCGCGTTCCTGGTGGACGTTTCCTGTCAGGCACGAATCGAATAAGCGGAAAGGTCGAGGCTCCAAGCTCTTGAGGAAGCGCCGGTTCAGGTTTCTTCGCTGATTCCACCGGACCAACCCGCGCTGATGCGTTACTGATCCCGCTCGACGAGAATCATCGGACTGGAGAATGTGCCTGCGCTTTCTCTAGAATCGTTTCGATGGATTGGCCAAAGGGGAGAAATACTCCGATCTCGCGACGTCACCTGCTCCAGCTTCTTGCCTGGAGTGCGGGCCTACCCTTGCTCGCCCCGAGAATGGCCACCGCCGCTTTTCCCCAGGTAACGAGACATCCCATTGGGGCCAGAACTGCTTCTGCCATTCAGCTTTCGCCCGACGATGACGCTTTCCTCGAACAGATCGAACAAGCGAACTTCCTTTATTTTTGGGAACAAACCAATCCCAAAACTGGATTGGTGCGGGATCGCTGCAACGTGAGAAAGCCGGATGAAGGTTTGCTTGGCAGCATTGCCGCCACAGGCTTTGGCTTTACGGCACTCTGCATTGGCGCCAAGCGCGGCTACGTTTCAAAGACCAATGCGCGCGAACGTGTTCTGGACGGTCTAAGGTTCCTTTGGAAGAATCTGCCCCAACACCGCGGATTTTTTTTTCATTGGGCCAATATCAATACGGGCGAGCGCATGTGGCAGGCGGAAGTTTCGTCCATCGATACGGCGATCCTGTTGTGCGGGATTCTGACTTGCCGCGAATATTTTCAACATTCCGAAATCAGCGACCTCGCTTACCGCATTTTTAATCGCGTGGACTGGAATTGGCTTTCCGAAGATACCCCCATCCTGCCGCACGGGTGGACGCCGGAAAATGGTTTTCTGCAATATCGCTGGGACAATTACAGCGAAATGATGATGATGTATCTGCTCGGGCTAGGTTCTCCGACCCATCCCTTACCGCCGGACACCTGGAACGCCTGGAAACGCACCACGTTTACCTATGACGGAATTAAATATATCGGTTCCTTTGCGCCGCTTTTTGTTCATCAGTATTCCCAAGCCTGGTTCGATTTCCGCGGCAAACGCGACAAATATGCCGACTATTTCTTAAATTCCGTGGTCGCTACGGAGGTGCACCGGCAATTCTGCCTAGACCTATCGAAGCAGTTTCCGGACTACTCCAATGAACTCTGGGGCATCACCGCCTCCGATTCGCAGCGCGGCTATGAAATCTGGGGCGGGCCGCCGCTCACCGGACCGATTGACGGCACGGTGGTTCCTTGCGCGACGGGAGGCTCTTTGCCATTTCTGCCTCAGGCCACGCTGCTGGTGTTACGGACCATAAAGAATCGCTATGGATCCGGCACCTGGTGCCGCTACGGCTTTGTGGACGCGTTCAATCCGCTGAAAAATTGGTACGACAGCGACGTGATTGGAATCGACACAGGAATCACGATGGTGATGGCCGAAAACGCGCGCACGGCTTTTGTGTGGGATACCTTCATGCGTAACCCGGAAGCGCTACGCGGTATGGAACGTGCCGGCTTTAAACCATACTAAGCGTTTTGGACGACCATCGTTATTTATGAATCTCAATTACCGCCAACCCTTGCGGCGGCAATTCAATTGTCAACTTTCCCTGGTCAAGGGATCGCATCTCCGGCGGAGGCAATTCCGCAGCCTTGCGGAGCGCTGCGATTTGCGCCTGCGTGGGGTCCACAGGCTTGCCCATCGCGGCGTACGCGTTGAGCAGCGATCCGTGCGTGGAATCGAGGCGGAAAATCGCCGCATGATGTCCTTTGAAGTGATTGAGAGCAATCGTCACCGTCTTGGGTGTGCCCGCTTCCTCCGGCAGAAACAGATTCCACACGGCAATTTCCAGTGTGCCATCCACGCGCTTGGTGGCGAGCGCGGACTGCGAATCAATCGCAATGCGCCGATCCCCGAGCTGGTGCAGCAGCTTAAACGCGTTGAAGGCCGGCTTTGGAAGGTCGTCCTCTGCCATCACTCCGTACCCGCCGTAGAAGGGCTTTTTAATTACACCCTGTTCCTCGAACACGTCCGAGAAACTCCAATAGCTCATCATGGCCGTCAGCCCATCGCACTGGCGAATCGTATCCGCCAGCCACGCCCCCATAAAAACCGCGTCGGTTACATCAGTTTCGTTCATATAAGTGGCATTGTATTCGCTCCAGATGATCGGCAAGTTGGGACGAGCTGACGCGGTCACTTGATCGTGCACCTTCGTTGCCGCGCCGCAAACCATTTGCGTCCGCGAGATCTTTTCATTTGTGCCGAACACATTCTCGGCGGAGTCATTTGCATATACGTGTGTGGAGACGAAATCGAGCGGCACATCATGTTCCGCCGCAAAGCGGATGAAGCGATCCACCCAGGCCGCTTGCGCGGTCGCCGGGCCACCCACGCGTAACCGGGGATTTACTTTTTTGATCGCACGTGCCGCGGTTTCGTAGAGGCGGTCGTAGGTTTGTTCTTTGGGTTCACCGGCCCAGAAATCCAGGTTCGGCTCATTCCAGACTTCGAAATACCACTGCGAAACCTCTTCAATGCCGTAACGGTCCACCAGGTGTTGTGTGAATTGGGAAATCAAATCGCCCCATTTGTTCCAATCTTTCGGGGGAGAAACGATTGGGTGATACCAAAACGGCTGAAAAATCTGCTGGGCGGCCAATTTCTTGGGCATGAAGCTCAGTTCGACAAAGGGACGCACGCCGTTCTGCAGCAGGCCGTCGTAAATGTGGTCCACATAGGAAAAATTGTAAATGGGTTTGCCTTTATCGTCCTCGTCGTAGAGACCGACTTCATCATGAAAGATCGCATGAAACCGAATGTACTGGAAGCCGGTGGCCTGATGAACCTCGCGCAAATCGGTGCGGTAGTCGTCGCGCAAGCTCAGGATCGCGCGGCCCGAACCGAACATCTGCTCCCAAAAATGAGGAAAAGCGTGGCTCGGTGCGTCGGCGTCGATCGTGACGACCTCACTGGCGGGCGGCGCCTGCGAAAAGACGGGTTGCGCCCAGCAAACCGCAAACAGTGCGAGATAAATCCAAAGCCCCGGCCACCAGCGATGCTTCACAGGATTCTCCTAGGCAAATCGGCTCAGGCGACGGCTGCTTATCAGATGACTCAGGCGCAACTCAGGAGACGCTTGCCATCACGCTACGCGTGGTCATCTTCCACAGCGCTGGTGTGCGGGGCCGGCGCAATTTCCGCCGAAGCCCTGGCCCAAGCGCTGGTCCGCCAATTGTCCGGTCGCCCTTTGGCGTCAAACGCGGAAACGGGCATCAATAAGCGAACGGACATCGCCTCCACGTACGGCTCATACATCTGGCGCAATTCGGCGAGCTTGCGATCGTCGTGACTCGGGCTCATGGGGATCTTCGCGGTTGCTGCCAACTCATGCAGTTTTTCCAGCTCGGGGTCCGGCAACCGGTCTGTGGAGAGCTTGCGTGGTGGACAGTTCAGCACTTGGGCCAGATCCACAATGGCGTGCCGCGAAATAGCAAACGTCATTTGCGCCTGCCAGCGAACCGAGCCTTCGGTGTGGGCAATCAGAAATGAGCAGGTATCCAGAATCGTGGTGAGCGCGGCAAGCCACGATTGATTGTTGTGCTGCGACCGGAAGTAACACAGCACCGGGTAGGAAAGATGGCTTTCCATCAACTCCGCCGCCCAGCTTTCCCAGGCGCGAAGATAATCCGCCAGCCTTTCCGGATTTGGCGATTGCAGATGTCGGCGCAGCAATTCCACCGCGCTCGGCGGCGACCCGGCTCGTGCGTCCAGCAGCGAAATGTTTACTTCGCGCCGTGAAAAAGCTCCGTAGAGAACGGGCAAATAACTGATCAGCAGCGCCAAAAATCCGAATCCAATGCCCGCTTCAGTCACGGTCAGCGCTCGAGCCGGCGTCGTTCGCGGAGTGACGTCACCCAGACCCAGCGTAAAGAACGTGCTGCCGCTCATATAAAGGTCGGTCCAGAATCCCGGCCGGATGTTCGGCGTGTTGAGCTGCGAACCCATTCCCCAATGCAGCAGTGCGAAAATCATAATGAGCGCAGCAGACCAGACGGCAAAAAGGGCCAGCAGCGAAAGTGGTCCAAAGAAGCTCAGATACGATTCGCGCCGATTGCCATTTCGAATGGTGCGGGCCACAAAAGCCCAGGGCCTCCACGTCAAGCGGTAGAAGGTACGCGAAAGCCGGAAGCGGCGCGTGATGCGCCGCGGCAGAATGATCGTTTCGAAAACGTCCAGGAGCGTCAGCAGCAACAGAACGATCCCGCCTATTTCGGCAAACAGGGACATCTCCGCTCCTCGGCGAGAAAGCGTTCGCGCCGCTCCAGCGTCGGTGCGGCGGACTTACGGCGTTAGATGTTGCCCAGCCCGATGCCGTTAGAACCGCCCGCGCGATCTTGCCAGAAGCGACTATCGCACAAGCGAAGCGAGATTGGTTAATGCTTGCGCGCCGCCAAATTGACACTGCGTTCAGTAATTCGCGTTTGCGGCCTTCGGCCCCCCGCAAATGCCCGTAACTTGCTTCATCTTCGGCACGATCATTTGGGCGCTTCGGCGCGCGTCGGTTCAGCCGCGATAGTCCTTGTTTCGGGGGATTGGCTGCAAAAGGCGTGAAAAGATATTTTCGACTAATTCGTTTTTCTTGACTTTTGTGATTTATTCTATAATATGTAAGATATGCGGAGCGATTTCCCCAACCAACTCGAGTTGCTCTTGATGCTCGCGCTGATCCGTGTCGGCCAGGATGCGTATGGTGTGCGCATCGCTCGCGAGATTCGGGAGCGAACAGGCCGCGAAATTCCGTTGGCCAGCGTATACGCCGGACTTACGCGGCTCGAAAAGAGGGGGCTTGTTGCCAGCCGCATTGGGGAGCCAACTCCCGAGCGTGGCGGAAGAGCGAAAATCTATTTTCTGATTACTGCCAAGGGTGTGCGCGCTGCGCGGGAAGCGCACTTTGCGTTGAAGGAGCTTTCTAGCGGGATTCCTCAACTGGAAGGAGCGAAAGCGTGAGGACATTTCCCTCTTCTAGAGTGTTGTGGTTCCTGAAGCGCCTCGGCTCCGGCCCAAAGAATCGGGCACTCGCAGGTGACATTATTGAAGAAGGAAGCCAGCGCCGCTCGAACTTCTGGTGTTGGCAACAGACGCTCCATGCTTCGGCCGTCGGTTCGTTCGAGGAGATCCGCTCCCACAAACTCGTGGCGATACTCGCCGTTCTTACCGGGTGGGCCAGCCTGATCGCGTGTTATTCGCTCTTCTACGCAACCCGTGATTTCATGTCCCCGTTCCTTCGTCTTTCGTCTGGAATCCCTCCGGCCCTCGCGCTGACTATGGGCTGGGTGTGTTCCAAGACGCTACCGATCTTCAGCTTTGCGATGAGCGGATGGCTTGTTGCGAAATTGAACAGGCACAGTCAACTCGCAATGGTGATCGCGTTTCTCTTTTCGGTCTTCTTCGTGGATTCTCTGATCGTCGGCCTTCTGGCATTCACCGCCATCTCGATCCAATCGGCTTTCGTAATGAACGGACTCGCCATCTTCTCCTTGACCGCGATCTGCGAATGGCTCGCGCTTCTCTTTGGCGGTCTGATGACCGAGCCACCGGAGCCAGCCTGCGTTCCAACGGTCCGCGTGGGCGATTGAGGCAGTCCAGAATAGGCCCCCGCCCGGCGCATGCGCAGGGTTCGACTCAGATCCCGTTCGCTACAACCTCTATTGTCATGGAACAGATCGCCTCGTTTCGGCGACCCCCGCTTCAGTGTGAATCCGACGCGATGCGCGGCGGCGCGAGCTTGGCTAGTTCACGCGCGAATAGCGGGTTATCGGGGAATTCAGCCGTCAATTGATTGAGCTCAGTACGCGCCAGGTCCGGTTGTTTTTCGCGCAAGGCGGCCAGCGCCAACAGCAATTGTGCGAAGGGTTTCAGATAATGTCCCCGGTCGGCAGCCACGCGGAGTTGGTCCATGCCGGCGGCGCGATCCCCGTGCACACCGCCAAACCATACGATCGCGCGCTTGTATCCGGGCAGACAACCAATGATGTAGTTACCGATGCCGATGGGAACATCCGCGTCCGCGCTGTCGGGCTGCACGGCGAGCAGCTTCACCGCGTCGCTTTCCGCTTCCTTTACGTTGTGAAGCGCATCGAGCTGCTTGCGCACCACAATGCAATCGTAATCGCTCAGCATTCCGTGAGAGATCGCCAGCGCGAAGAGCGCGTTCGGATCGCTCTTATTGGTTTGCAGCCGCAGATTGGCGAGCTTCTGCGCGCGGTCCACCGCCGATAGGAAGTTGATTTGGCGCTGCGGATCGGGAACGAGCGGCTTGCCGTCCAGTAATTTCTTGTCGTCCGTGAAAAACTCCGAGGTCATCACGCCTTGCGCGTAGAATTCCTCGAAAAGATAGCTGGCGGCTTCGGCGGCCGGACCTCGAGGGTCGCCATCGTGATCGACTTCCCAAGCCGCAATTTTCTGGCGTGCTTCATCAAATCGCAGGCGGTAGAGCAGTTGAAAGGCTTCGTCCAGTAAATTGTCTCCGGAAACGACTGGAAGTTGCGAGGCCTTCTGCTGAGCCACGGCTTGCGTCGTGCCCAACAGCAAGCCAAGGGCCAGTAGCACCGCGCCAGCCTTCATTCCGGTTTGCCTCATCTGGGATTAGATGGCGTGCGCCATCCCACAGTCAGCCGGTTCCCAAAACAAGTTCGTTCGCGGCTATACCGATCATTTCATAGATCGAGACAGCCAGCCCGAATTTTTTCGTCCAAGGGGTTGCTGCAATGGACGCACCCATCGCTTTTGTTGGGATTATCTCATTCACCGTTCCAAGTCAGGGTGTTCTGGGGAACCGCTGAAACTGCAACAGTTTAGATGAGCGCTTGCTTAAGAATCACAGCCGGGGCCGCCAGGCGCCCCGCATTCTTTCCACAGCTTTTCCCAATTCCAGATTCCAGACACCACGCCGTTCGGCAATGGGAATCCGAGCTGGCGCGCAATCATACATACCTGCCCGCGATGGTGGGCTTCGTGCGAAAGCATGTAGCACAGCATCTCCGGGCCAACCGGCCAAGGCCGGCCCCAGCCGTCTCTCCGAAACTTCTCTACCCGGCCTCCAGAACCCCCGAGCGCTTCAGCCAGCATCTCGGCGCAGCGAGCGGCACTCTCGGCTAGTCCCGCACGGGCCTGCCGGGGTGTGCAGTGCGCGCGGTGTAGTTGTGGTGGAGGCTTCAGGTGCGGAGCTGTAAGTCTGATCCACTTGGAGCGCACATTGTGCATGTGCGTGAAGATCGCCACAATGGGGCGGGTTTTGCCCGGCGGTTTCATTCTCCAGGCGGCAGGGTCAAGATGTTCGATAAGCATTTGATTCATGCGATCGTCGGCCGCAAAGATCTGCACCGCGGCTCGGCCGAGTTTCGTATGAACTTTGTGTTGACGCGCGCTCAAGGCTCCTGGTCCTCGACCCATGATACTTCCGGAAGGGCAACAGTTCACCATTTCCAATCTGAGCCGGACGATGTGGGGATGGGAGACATGCCACGGGAAGGAAGGGAGAAAAGAGTATGGCGGGAAGATTACCGGGTTGGGCGCCCGCTTACGACTCTGATTTCTCAGAGCCGTCGTCCCCGCAGCGCAGCCCCCAACCCGTAGATCGCATGCTAACCGCGCGCGCGAGTAGAACCAATCAGCCAAAGGTCATAAAGATTTCGGTACTTGGGTTGTAGTACCGCGCTATCTTTAGGCCTGACAACTCTTTCCTTGCAATGAGATAGCGCTTCGAAACAAGCCTCTGGTAGACTACCGCTGCATTCATCACTTTGGAGGGTAACGTATGACGGGGAAGCCTCGGGGAACGGTTTTCGCGGCCTTCGGTCTGAGCATTGCCTTGGCGGGCGCCATCGTTGCGGCTCGGGCGC